>SESG01012762.1_pt1 | contig 84731 bp, 61 predicted proteins | sample 3171421 | NCBI WGS metagenome assembly SESG01 (sample SAMN10866946, study PRJNA518727) | freshwater metagenome | biome: subpolar coniferous forest; feature: holomictic lake; material: water; isolation source: holomictic Lake 227, 6 m and 8 m depth | place: Canada: near Kenora, Ontario | collected...
TCGCTGTTTTGAAATCTGCACAGGCCTGGGCTTTGTTACCCAAAGCAATGTAGTTTATCCCGCGCATGGTCAACAGAAAATAGTCAGTCTGCCCCAGATTGAAAAACTTGTCAATGTCGCTGAGGCTTTGCTGAGACTGCTTCAGATAGTAATAACAGTAGGCCCTGACCTTATATGCCATTGGATTGCCAGGCGTTTTGGTGATATACTCGCTTAACAATCGGCTCGCTTCAGCATATTTTTTGGCATCATAAGCTTTCATTCCCCGTTTAAAGGTCTCGTCAGCCGGGTGCATCATCAGGTCATTGCCCAGTTTGTTGTGGGCATTCACAATCGCTGTATCTCCTGGCATATATTTTAGGGCTGAATCTAATACCATCAAGGCTTTTTGGTACTGATTTTCTAACAAATTAAAATTGGCAGCCTGTAACCAGCAGTCTTTGTCATTTTTAACTGTCATCAACAACTGATTTAACATGTCTCTGGCTTCTTCATGACGACCTTTATCCCAGATATAAGCGCTCAGCCTCCGGCTTGAGCTGTAATTTAGGGGTTTCAAATCCCTTGCCTTTGTCATCCAGTAAATAGCACTGTCGGGTTTTCCGACTTTATTATAAGAGACTGCCATAAAATACTCCCTGCGCGAATCATACGGACTGGAATGATCCTTCGACAACAAATCAATGGTTTCACGATAACGTTCTTCATTCATCAGATAACGGGCTTTATTAACTGCGATTGGTTCGCCATAAGCCGAAATGCTCGGGAATGAAGGGAAACCTGCCTCAAGTTCCTCATATCTGTGGGTAAATTGATTGACATTGAGGTCCTCTTTCACATAACGCTGAAAATGCAAAGACTTCACATTTAAAGAAAGCAAATAGATTGCCATCACTGACAATACAAGAACTGCCACAGCCATGGTTTTTGACACCTTTGGGCTTGAGATTTTTTGAAGGAAGGCAACGGAAAATTTATTGATATCGCCCACCACAGGCTTCTTTATGGAAGCGGCAACGGCAAGGGAAAGGAAAATGGCAAAAAGGGCCTGGATTTCCGGGCGGTCAGCCGGAAAATTAAAGAAAGCATCGACACTGTAGGCAAGCAAACCAAAAGCAGGCAAGAAAAGCAGTTTAAGCTGTGTCTCATCAGCCTCAGGTTGCAAACACGTTCGAATAAAGCTGAAAAGCACCACAATGAAAATTGAAATGAACAGAAGTCCGCCCATTATGCCAATTTCTGATGTTATTTCTAAAAAGTCATTGTGATTTTTATACATAAAGGTAAACTCGCCTGTAGTCGGGTTCTCATACTGTAACTCCCTGACCTTCCAGTTTCCGGTCCCCACCCCTATTATTGGATGGTCCCCGATCATTTTCAGGCTTCTTTGCCAGGTCTCCACACGCATACCGCTTGAGGACTCACTCCCAATCGTAGAAAGGCGGGCCAGAATCCCAACATCATAGATACTCTTTGCACTTTTTGGAAACAGGTATCGTTGCGCCCCGATATAGACAAACACGGCAACAATAAAAATCCCGCCCCAGGCTGCGATCATCTTGAGTGGCCCCTTCTGCCTGTTAGCTATAAATCTTAATATGGCATAGAGGAACAAAAATACGATCAATAAAGCCAGCCCCAGGTAAAATGCTCTGGTACTCAGTAATAATGTAGCGATAACTGCGCTTAAACCCGTGATTATAGCCCAAATACGTTGCCAGCCCCTGGAAAAAATCAAGAGATACAGCACCGCAGGGAGCTTTACAAAGATTGCAGAGGCAAGAATGTTTTTATTGGAATAAACCGATTTCACGTCCCCGATGGAAACTATATCATGGGAAATATAGGTCAGGATGTTATAAAACACAGTAAAACTATCAAAAAGCAACAAAGTGGTAAGCGCCAGGGCAATAATGCTGAGTGATTTTTGATATTGACTAAAAATCACATAGAGAAGATAGGCCGAAGTAAAAATAGTACTTGCTTTAACAAAACTCAAAAGAGCTTCACTGAGGTTGATCGCACTCATAAATGAAAGCAGCATCATTCCCAGAAGTAATGAATAGACAAGACCTACCGCAGTATTGAAGAATCCAAATTGTACTTCAGTTTTATTTCTATATGCGGAATTTGACAGAAGTACCGAGAAAGTGATGAGATTCAAAATACTGAGGGCGAGAAACTTAGTACCATTGGAGTCCTGCGTATAGAAGTTTGGCGTGATCACAGGAATGACGGTATACGCAAGCAAAAGCACCGTATATATTAGCTTAAAATCTTGTTGAGGCTTCTCCTTTATTTTAACTTCTTTTATCGTTTGCTTTTTCCTCATTTTTAAATTTCAAAATTTATTTCTAATAATAACTAAAGTTTTGCTTCTCTATAATCCACAATTGATAATGTTCAGCGAAAAATAAACATTAGATTCTTTTGTTCATATTCAAGTGAATTACAACAGCCATCCTTCGACTCCGCTCAGGATGACGATGCATCACAATGTTACTAATGCTACATTGTGATTTTATTATTAAAAATGTCAATTGACTGACATTGAAACATTTCGTTATCCTAAGCAGACTTGCAAAGATATGTTATTTCATAAAAAAACAGAAAAAACAAGCATGGCAAAGGAAGACAACAGCCTTACCTGAGCAAAACAGGCTCCAATCGCAATCGGGAAGTTCATCCTTCGCTCATCCTTCATACTTAACTTTCCTGCCTTCCAAAAAACAACTACCTTTGCACCCACAAAATCAAAACTAAAATAATCCCATATGATCCTGGGAATTCTGAAAGAAAAATCACCGGAACTGCGCGTGGCACTGCTTCCTGAAACGGTTTCGGCCCTGATAAAACTGAAAGTCACGGTCATCCTTGAACAGGGTGCCGGCATCTCGGCCTTCGCTGCCGACAGCGCCTACGAAGAAGTCGGCGCAAGCATGGTCTCCCGCCAGGTGGTCCTGCATACTGCTGATCTCGTAGTGGGCATCCATGCCCCTGATGAGGCTGATCTGGCCGACATGAAAGTTGGTCAGTCTCTCCTTTGTGCGCTAAACCCGTATTTTAATGCAAGCCTGGTCCAAAACCTCGCCAAAGCAAAGATCACCGCCTTCAGCATGGATGTGATCCCCCGTACCTCCCGCGCCCAGGCGATGGACATCCTCTCCTCAATGGCTACTGTCGCAGGCTATAAGGCTGTGCTGACAGCAGCCAATACGCTGCCGAAGTTCTTTCCTATGTTCATGACCGCTGCCGGTACAATCACACCGGCAAAAGTGCTGATCCTGGGTGCCGGTGTCGCCGGACTCCAGGCTGTCGCCACTTCACGCAAACTGGGTGCCGTTGTGGAAGTCTTCGACGTAAGAGCCGCAGTGAAAGAAGAAGTGATGGGACTTGGTGCTAAATTTGTCGATGTGGAAGGGGCTGCCGACGACAAAAGTGCCGGCGGTTATGCCGTGGAACAGGATGAAGCCTTCAAACAACGACAGGCCCAGGCCATCCATGACCATGCCGTCAAAAGCGATGTGGTGATCTGTACTGCCCAGATACCGGGAAAGACAGCTCCCCTCCTACTCCGCACCGCGACAGTCGAAACGATGAAAGCAGGCTCTGTGATCATCGACCTCGCTGCCTCAACAGGTGGAAATTGTGAGCTGAGCAAGGACGGAAAGACTGTTGTCAGCGTCAATGGCGTAAAAGTCATCGGAAACTCAGCACTGGCTACGGAAATGCCTACAGATGCAAGCCGTATGTTCGGGAAAAACATATTTAATTTCACGAAATTGATCGTCGATGAGCATGGAAAACTTGTCCTGAACTGGTCAGATGATATCGTCAAAGGCACTGCTGTCACCCACCAGGGTGAAATCGTCCATGAAAGGGTGAAAGCTGCCTTAAACTTATAATTCGAATACGTATATGGAAGATATTTTAAAGTTTAGCTATGAATATAAGGACATGATCTTTATCATCGTCCTGTCAGTATTTCTCGGGATCGAGGTGATCTCTCACGTTCCCGCAGTCCTGCACACACCCCTGATGTCGGGTGCCAATGCCATTCACGGTGTCGTGATCATCGGGTCTATCATCGTGATGGGGCATGCCAGCGATTTATTGCCCATGATACTGGGTTTCTTTGCGGTGATCCTCGGAACACTCAATGTTGTAGGGGGTTTCGTGGTGACAGACCGGATGCTTGAGATGTTTAAAAAGAAAAAAGCAAATAAGTAAGTCCATGGAACAGATCATCAAAACCATCGAATTTTCCACTGGACTTTCCATCCTCGAACTCTCCTACCTCCTGGCCTCTGTCTTGTTTATCCTGGGCCTGAAACGCCTCAGTCATCCCGAGACCGCACGTTCGGGTAACCTCTGGGCCGCATTTGGCATGGGTTTCGCCATCCTGACAACGATACTCTTCCACAAGGTGAAGCAATCCGACGGGACCTATGAGGGGATACACAACATCGGCTGGATCCTCGGCGCTTTGCTGATCGGAAGCGTAGTAGGCTGGCTGGCTGCGAAGAAAGTTAAAATGACTGCCATGCCACAAATGGTGTCGCTGTTTAACGGCATGGGCGGCGCTTGTGCTGCGCTGATCTCGCTGATGGAATTCCCGCATATTGACCCGCAACTCGTTGCCAGTCAAGGGATGCTGAACGGCCACAGCCTGGCAATCATGCTCGGACTGATGATCGGCAGTGTCAGCTTTTCAGGAAGTATGATCGCTTTTGGGAAACTCGATGAGAAGATCGGCGATATCCGCGCCCTGTGGATGCGATATGTGAACATCAGCTTCATTATTTTACTGCTTGCGATGTTTGTGTTTATCATGATGCAATCTGCCATGCCGTCTATGGGTGTCATTTACCTCTTCCTGGCACTCTCGCTTCTCTATGGAATTACGCTGGTTATGCCTATTGGCGGGGCCGACATGCCTGTCGTCATCTCCCTGCTCAACTCCTTCACCGGCGTTGCCGCAGCCATGGGAGGTTTCCTTTATGGCAACCAGGCGATGCTTACCGGCGGGATCCTGGTCGGTTCTTCCGGTACGATTCTTACCATCCTCATGTGTAAGGCAATGAATCGTTCATTGCTGAATGTGATTGTGGGTGCTTTTGGTGGTGGTGGTGCGGCTGCAGGTGCCGATGGCGGTGACAAAACCGTAAAAGAGATCTCTCTCAGTGATGCTGCGATCTTATTGACTTATTCTCAGAAAGTATTTATTGTTCCCGGATATGGATTGGCTGTCGCCCAGGCCCAGCACACCTGTCATGAACTCGATAACCTCCTCAGCGCTAAAGGCGTAGAAGTAAAATACGCCATACATCCTGTGGCAGGTCGTATGCCCGGTCATATGAATGTGCTCCTGGCCGAAGCCGATGTCCCTTATGAAAAGCTTATCGAAGCTGAAGATGCCAACAATGAAATGTCAAATACTGACGTCATCATCGTTGTTGGCGCCAATGACGTGGTCAATCCTGCTGCTGAAGATGATCCAGGCAGCCCTATCTATGGAATGCCGGTGATTAAAGCATGGGAAGCCCGCAATGTCATCATCATGAAACGAAGCATGGGCAAGGGTTATGCAGCAATAGAAAATATGTTATTCTATCACCAGCGTAGCAGGATGCTGTTTGGCGATGCCAAGGCAAGTATGCAGAAACTCATTGGAGAAATTAAGAGTTTATAAATATGCTAAGCATGAATATGTTTAGCATATTTATAATGTAACAATATATCAATTTTTTATATACCAATTGTGGGTTGTTGCTTATTTGATGTTTAGGGCTTCGTCGAGGCCGGATATTTTGAAAATTTTCTTAACAAAGGGTTGACAGTTGGCGATCGAAAAATTTCCTTCACCTGCTTGTTTCGCATAAACAAGGCAGATCCGGATGAAGGAAGAGGCAATATAGTCAACATTTTGCAGGTCAAAGACTATTTTGTCCTCGGGTTTCCGCTCCAGCATGACTGTCTCTGCAGCGATGGTTTCATTCAGATTCGCCACAGCCATGGTATCCATTCGGCCTGAAAAGGCCAGGCTGATTTCTTTTTCGTTTTGATTATATGTAATTCGTAACATCGGTCTTTGATTAGTGGTTTTTATAATAGTCTTTCATTACTTCTTCCGTTGACAGTGATTCATCATAATACTTTGATTGATCATGATTGAACCACAGTTCATTGGGTTTTCTGCGGCTTACCCTTTGTATGTTGAGGAGGTTTCTGGCTGTGATATTTTCTGTTGTGATGTTTTTCCCGCCAGTGCCACAGCCGAGGGTCAGTGAGGGAGACAGGTGATTAAAGAAGTAACCCACTGCTCCCTGGGATGAAGGCGTATTGACGAGGATACGTCCCGCATTCATCAATTCTGAATAATCCAGGATACGCTGCTCGTCATTAGAGTAAATACAGGCAGTATGTCCAATGCCGCCCAGGTAGTTGAGGTCGATACACATATTAATAGCAGCATTATAGTCTTTCGCACTGTAAAAAGCCAGGATCGGGGCCAGAACCTCAGCCGACAGTGGAAATTCTTTCCCAATGCCCTCCAGTTTTGCAATCAGGATCCTTGTCCCTTCAGGAACTGTAATCCCTGCTTTTTGGGCGATCACCGCCACGGGCTGACCCACGACGTAGGGACTCATGCTGCCTGTTTCTGCCAGTATGGCAATTTTCTCGACCTTTTCTTTCTCTTCAGGACTCAGAAAATAACAATGCTGCCGTTCAAATTCAGCCTGAACCTCTTTTGCGATGGCATCCACCATCACTATGGCTTGTTCGCTGGCACAGATGGTCCCATTGTCAAAGGTTTTAGAGGAAATGATATTTTCTACGGCAAAGGGAATGTCAGCGCTTTCATCGATAAAAACCGGGACATTCCCCGGGCCAACCCCGATGGCAGGATTTCCTGAGCTGTAGGCGGCGTTGACCAGGCCAGTGCCGCCGGTGGCGAGGATCAGCGCAACTTTAGGATGCGCCATGAGAATATGAGAGAACTCCCTGTTTCCGGCCGAGATAATCTGGATACAATCTTCCGGGGCCCCGGCTGCCAGGGCTGCTTCATAACATATACGAACAGTCTCATTGCAGGATTTAGAAGCCCCGCGATGGGCACTAATGATGATCGGATTGCGTGTCTTCAGACAGATGAGTATCTTAAACATCGTGGTGGACGTAGGATTGGTAACTGGGATTATGGCAAGAACCGGTCCGAGTGGCTGGGCAATTTCTGTAATGCCGCTGCGGGAATCCGAAGAGATCACACCGACAGTCTTTTCATCTTTGATGCTCTCATAAACCAATTGGGTCCCCAAAACATTTTTAATCACTTTGTGTTCCCATTGCCCCATGCCGGTTTCTTCCCAGGCCATTTTTGCCAGTTTTACCCTGTTCTGGAAGCCTGCTTTGTAAACAGCTTCCACTATTTTATCAGTTTGCTCCTGGCTAAACTGGTGAAATTCGGCAGCTGCCAACTGCGCTCTTTCGAGAATGTTATCGGCTTTTTCCTGAAGATTGATTTCCATAAATGTAGTTTTACTAATAGTAAACAAATTTAGTAAAAGGACCGAAAGAGCACGTAATTATTGTTCAGAAATTCACAATCAAACCTAAACACTTGCTTTTACCAACATTACAGTCGACATGAAGAATGGCTTATGGGAAGCATTCGGCCCCAAAAGAGCGTGTTCGTATTAAGTTTTCTCCGCCAAAAGGTGATTTTTTATACCTTTGCAATCATTTTCAGAGGATAGCCTGAAAATGACAGGCATTTCCACAATCGTATTGCTAAATCCATGAATCAGGAAGATTTCAATATCAATAATCTTGGCGTAGCTCGCTTTCCATCACCGCTAAACCTGTCAAAGGTTGAAGGGGATGGAATCATTGATTATATTGACTCCAGAGACAGGATACTCTATGACCACAGCATGCAATATGTCACAGATTGCATTCAAAATGGGGAAACTCCGCTGTCATTTGAAAAATCCGGCCCTCATGAGAAGTTGTTTTTCAATCCAGCCGCTACCCGCGCAGCTATTGTTACTTGCGGAGGCTTATGCCCCGGCATCAATGATGTAATCCGCGGCATTGTTTTTCAATTGGAAGGGAGATATGGTGTTAAAAAGATATTTGGCATCCGCTATGGTTATGCCGGTCTTGTACCGGGCAACAATTTCCCGATGCGGGAGCTTAACATGGACAAAGTTGACGAAATACAGCATAGCGGTGGTTCTATCCTGGGTTCATCCAGAGGAAGTCAGGATGTCGGAGAAATCGTAAATACCCTCGAAAGAGAGAATATAAACATCTTATTCTGTATTGGCGGCGATGGAACGCTGAAAGGAGCTCATGCTATTGTTAATGAAATTGCTGCCCGCGGACTGAAGATCTCGGTTGCAGGCATACCTAAAACCATCGATAACGATATTAATTACACAAACAGGTCTTTTGGCTTTGAGACTGCCTTTTCTATTGCCACGCAAGTAATCCAGGTTTCGCATAACGAAGCCAAGGGATATTTCAATGGCATTGCCCTGATTAAGCTGATGGGGCGGGATTCCGGATTTATTGCTGCTCATGCAGCCATGGCGCAGCAGGATGTTAACTTTGTCATTGTCCCTGAAATGGATTTTGACCTTAATGGTGAGCATGGATTCCTGGCTGCACTTCGCAGACGGCTTGAGACCCGACATCACGCGGTTGTTGTGGTGGCAGAAGGGGCAGGACAGTTTTTATTTGACGAACCCGAAGCCGGCATCGACGCTTCAGGGAACAAACTTCATAAAGATATCGGTTTGCTGTTGCGCGATACAATTGTAGAAGAATTTAGAAAACAAGACTTCCCTGTTTCTTTGAAATATATCGACCCGAGTTATATCATCCGGAGTGCTGCTGCCAATCCCAACGACAGCCTCTTTTGCAACCGCCTGGCGCAGGATGCCGTGCATGCCGCAATGAACGGCAAGACAGATTTCGTTGTCGGTAACTGGGATGCAGAATTTATCCTGCTGCCAATACCCATGGCCGTGAAGGAAAGAAAAATGATCGACCTTGAAAGTGATTTCTGGGGAAGCGTTTTGGGGACTACCAGGCAACCAATATCCCTCAAAAATTAATGGTGGTATCGAGTGCCTGAAATGCATAGAAAATAATTACAACATATTAAAATACATAAAATGGATACCAAGAATCTCGGATTTAACTCGAAACTCATTCATGCAGGCGGATTGGAAGATGCCTTAGGCAGTGCGACAGTTCCTATTTACCAGACTTCTACCTTTAAATTTCGCAATGCACAGCATGGTGCTGATTGCTTTGCAGGGCGCACAGAAGGATACATTTACACCCGTATCGCCAACCCGACGATCCGTTCGCTCGAGAAAAGTATCGCTGTTTTGGAAAATGGATTCGATGGTATTGCTACAAGTTCTGGAATGGGTGCCGTTAATTGTGTGTATTTCGCCTTATTAGGTGCAGGTGCTCACATTGTCAGCTCAGAAGCTGTCTATGGCCCGGCCAGAGGCATTTTGGAGCAGGATTTCTCAAGATTCGGTGTTCAGGCAACTTTTGTTGACACCTCTAAAACTGAAGCGATCAAGGCGGCAATCCGACCCAATACCAAAGTGCTTTATATTGAAACACCCGCCAATCCTACGATTGCAATCACCGACATCAAAGCCTGCGTCGAGATCGCCCGTGAGCATCAGCTGATCCTGGTGGTTGACAATACTTTTTGCTCACCCTATCTTCAAAGACCGCTTGAAATGGGGGCAGATGTTGTGCTTCATTCTGTTACAAAATTCATCAATGGTCATGCCGATATCGTTGGGGGCGTGATCGTCACCAAAGAGGCAGAATTGTATAAAAAAATCCGCCATGCCATGGTATACACAGGTTGTAACATGGATCCCCACCAGGCATACCTTGTAATCCGTGGCTTGAAGACCCTGGGAATCCGCATTGACCGTGCTCAGGAGAATGCCCAGAAAGTTGCCGAGTTTCTGGAGAACCATCCCAAAATCGCCTGGATCATGTACCCGGGTCTGGCCTCACACCCACAACATGAACTGGCCAAAACCCAGATGCGTGGATTTGGCACCATGCTTAGCTTTGGCGTCAAAGGTGGTTTTGAAGCAGGAAAAACGATGATGGATAACGTTCATTTGTCGATGCTGGCCGTATCATTGGGTGGTGTTGAGACCCTCATCCAGCACCCGGCTTCCATGACCCATGCTTCTCTGAGCTCTGAAGATAAAATAACCGCCGGCATTACTGATGACCTGGTTCGCCTTTCTGTTGGCATAGAAGACGCTGAAGACATCATCGCTGACCTGGCCAAATCACTTGAAAAGGTCTAGTCAATAAGTAAATTATCAGCGTGGACAAATCATTTGACTTTAAACCCATTGACGAAGAGGGGGCTGAAACGCTGGATGTAATCAGGGCAGCACCCCGTTTAAACAGGTGGATGTATGACACCATACGTCCATTCTGTAAGGGGAATATTCTTGAAATTGGCAGTGGCATTGGCAATATCTCTGCCTTTTTTATACAAAACGAACAGTTTATTCACCTCAGCGACATCAGGGACGTTTATTGTGAGCGACTCAAAAGTGAATTTGGGACCTGTCCCAATGTGCTCGGTATTGATACGATCGATATTGTCGCAAGTGATTTTGAAACCAGATATGCTCATCTTCTGGGCAGTTTCGACACCATTTTCCACCTGAATGTCCTTGAACATATCGAAAATGATAAGCTTGCCCTTCAGAATTGCTACAAGCTATTAAAGAAAGACGGGAACCTCATCGTCCTCACCCCTGCCTTTCAAACGCTTTATAACGGTTTTGATGAGGCTTTAGACCATTACCGGAGGTATAGCAAGCCCGGGCTCAAACAATTGCTCCTGCAGGCTGATTTTCACATCTTGCACAGCCAGTATTACAACCTTGCAGGAATTCTCGGATGGTACATCTCCGGAAAACTTGAAAAAAACAAGACTATTCCCATGGGAGAGATGAAGTTTTACAATATGCTGGTGCCCATCTTCAGGCTGATTGACAGGATCGTTTTTAACGCTTTGGGATTATCGGTTGTGGTGGTTGGGAGGAAGTGATGACACTTCCGGATTCGGTTTTAAAAAGGAGTTTCACTTCCTAGATAACAGTGAACTCCGGCTTTATTAAAAACCTCTTGAATTTTCCTGAGCTCCTCATTGCTCGTAAGTGGGAATTTCCTTCCTTGATAAGTTTTATTCAACAAAGGGTATTTTTCACTCCCCAAATGGTGTAAAGGCAAGATATTGATCTCATTTCTGCCACATTCTTTTACAAATGCAAGAACGGCATCAATATTCTCATCTGAATTATTAAAACCTGGAATCAGCGGCAGACGAAATATCAGTCTTCCCGGAAACTCTTTGGAAAGCCGCCTGGCATTGTCGAGTATCAGTGCATTATCTGAACCTGTTAACGCTTCGTGACTGTGAGCGTCATTATGTTTCAGGTCGAAGAAAATCCAGTCAAGAACAGGCAATACACTTTCGAAGCTTGCCCAGGGGATATTTCCGCAAGTCTCGATTGCCGTATGGATATAGGCCTCATGACAGGTCTGAAGTAATGCCTTGGCAAATTCAATCTGCAAAAGGGGTTCTCCGCCTGAAAGGGTAACCCCACCCTCGCTTCCCCAATATTGCCGGTCGCGCTGGATGAGATCAAACAGCTTTTTCACTGTTACCTCATATGCACTAAGTTTTAATGCATCGGTATAACAGTCGCTGACACAATCCTGTTCGTCGCAGGCCGCACACAAGCTTCTGTCTATGACAATCTTCTCATTGACAACTGTGATTGCCCCTTTCGTGCATCGATCCAAACAATTGCGACATGCAATACATTTTGAAGCAAAATACATAGGGGTCGGCTTTATTGCCATTCCTTCAGGGTTTGAACACCACCAACAACTTAGTGAACAACCACTCATAAAGATTAAAGTACGGCAACCTGGCCCGTCATGAACTGACAATCCCTGGATGTCAAAGATGTTTCCTTTAACCTTTGAATTAGTTAAGGGAGAAATCATTGCAAGTAATCGCGTTCATTTCAGGATAGGCATCATAAGTACTCATGCAAATACCCAGATCGGCTCCCGTAAGAGAAAACTTAGAACAATGCTTGCATTTTTGTGCTTTTTCAAAGTGATCGCAAGCCTGATCATCGGCATTGACATTACTTTTATCTCTTTTACAAATGCCTTTATAAACATCTGTATTCAGATAATATTTACAATCAAAGTGTTTCATCTGGCTTTCCATTATCCTAATTTTTCATATTCGGTACGGGCAATGACTTCATCCTGAATCTGTTTGCCCAATTCAACCCAATATTGTGTAAATCCTGCCACCCGGACCATCAATCCCCTGTATTTCTCAGGATTCTTTTGGGCATCTTTGAGCATCCTGGAATCCACCACGTTAAACTGGGCATGAAAAGCGCCTTTGCGCAAGTAGGCTTTGATCATCTCAAGGAATTTACGGGACCCTTCCCTGCCGTTGACGACTGAAGGATGTATTTTCATGTTCAGCTGTGAATTCTGTGACAAAGAATGATCATAACAGGTAGCTGAATTGAACAGAGCATAAGGCCCATTTTTATCGGATCCGGGATACGCAGAAACAGAACCGTCAGCAAAGGTGGTTCCGCACAATCGCCCATCCGGTGATGCAATGGTCACAGCTCCCATGGGCGCATGGGTTGAGACCGAAATCTGACAGGAATACAAGGGTTTGTCGTACAAGGACCGATAATTCTCACACATCCCGCTGAACCAGATCTGCCATTCCTTAAAGATGCTGTCGACATAAACATCATCATTCCCGTATTTTGGTGCATCAAGGCAAAGCTTATGGATTTTCAACCAATCCATGTAATTCTTCGTCTTAACCTGCTCAATCAGGCTGTAGGAGCCTGTTTCGAGGGCAGACAAATATCCGAAGTTCGATTCTAAAGCAGCTTTCAATTCAGTGAGTGACATTTTCTGCTCCTCAAAAACATTCTTTTTGATTGATGCCAGCGAATTGACGAGATTCACGCCACCACAAATTTCAACATTAAAGGTTCGGTTATACCTGCATCCCTGGCTGCTGATGTCTTTTCCCTGGTCGAGGCAATCGGGTTTTAACATGCTGTTAATGATAGAAGGGGAAACCTTTCCCCAGATGTCATGCTGGATATTATTGGTTAAAGTCAGCACCTCAACCGTCAGGCTGAAGTACTTTTTAAAGAGGGTCCAAATCTCATCGTATGACTCAAGTTTCGAGCCATGCGCCGGGTAAACACGCCTGCCGGTCCTTTTGTCGAGCCCGTCAAACAACACTGCCTCGAGCACTTTTGGCAGCGAAATAAAATGTACCCCAACACTGGTTGCCGGTGCTGAACCACCTGGAATATCATATGTTTCTCCCTGGAAATCAAGTGGCATCCAGGAACCCGGAGAGGTCTCAAGACAACCGCCAATGGACCATGCCCTGGCTTCTTCCGGCTGCATTCCTTCTTTACCAAAATTATTCAGCAAAAACTCCATGGCCACACGGTTATTTACCCAGGCCGGGTAACCAGTACCGATCTTTGTACACTCAATTCCTTTAAGTAAGAATGCCTCAGGCAATTTCTCATCAAACAAAAGACTCAAGGTCGGCTGGGGCGTGTCGCATGTCATTGCCGATTCGAGAATCAGCATCTCAAGCTCATTGGCAGCACTACTCCCTGATTTGTCCAATCCCCCGATACATAGATTGTTAAAGGTATTGCCTGACAATACACCTCCCACCACTCCCATGGCTGCAAAACAGTCCAATTCGGTAAATTTCATTCGCATGCTTTCCAGGAGCACCATGCTGCTTTCTTTGTCAAGGATGCCCAGTTCCATATCCCTTTTCCAATAGGGATACAGGACTTGCCCAAGACGCCCTGGTGACAAACCCGAGATGGCATCTTCATTGAGTACCGCCACATGAAAGATCCAAACCATTTGTAAAGCTTCATGAAAGGTACGAGGCTTGTTTTCTGAAAGCCATTCAAGCCTGGTGGCGATGTCGAGATACTCTTCCTTCTGAGCTATCTCTGTTTCCAAAGAAGCCATAAATCGGGCCTCTTTGGCATAATTCAGGATCCAGACCTGGAGGCCTTCCAGCATCGTATGCACCGCTGTATAAAAATACAAACGGTCCATCCCTGGATAGCCTGCAGACAGGTTTTGATTTTCTTTGCAAATGGCTTTGATTCCTTCAATGCCGTATTGAAGCGGGTAATAATAATTCATCACTTCACGTCCCTGCGGAAGCGTATAACCAGAATCAAACATACAGATCACGGCACGCATGATCTCTTCTTTGGTATTATATCCGGGCACGAGTTGTTCGTATTTGTGCCCAACATCATCGACCGACTTATTAAGCCATTTCTTTGCAGTTTTTATAAGAATCGGCATTTCTTCCTTCCGAAGGCCGAACTTACCGGCAATGGAAATCACGTTTCCTGCACTGGTGGTTACATTACCGCCCCCCTGTCCCATCGTGGTAACTTCGTCAGCACTTGCCTTACCAGCCTTCCGGGCTTCTTTGTATAAATCGTCCTCCTTGGAAAGAAAAAACGCTTCTGAGAGCCAAGGCATGGGATAAGAACCACGGAGATAATTTGCTTTCCGCATGGCAAGCAACTCCCCCGGTAAAACAGCAGGTGTCAGATGAGAAAAACCTGCTTTCAGCGCTTCAGCTCTCCTGATAATAGGAACCTCACCTTCCAGCTCATCCCATCGGCGGGTATACCAATAGGGAAACTCAACTGAAGCAGAAGATTTCGTTTCAAAATAAAGCTGGCGTAATTTCTCAACACGCGCAGAAGGCTCCATTTTCGCATCCCTGTCCTGAATTACACCTTCGGGTTTTACACCATAGTAATTGTAAACATCTGCTATTCCCTGATCAACTTCCATGATTTTGTGCATTATATTGAATAACAATTTAGTATCACCAGGAATGTCTGCAAACCTGATAAGTCAACTAATAATACAACAAAGGTCGTGAAATGAACCCAGTTTTATTTAATTAATATAAACTTTTTTGTTTGACTGAAACCATTCCCGGTATCATGCAAAATAAGTCTGTAATAATAGGTACCTGCTTGTAAATTTGTACCATCCAGAGAGGTGGTATGTGTTCCTGACCCGAAGTTAGCGTCAACCAGTGTTTTTACCGCATTTCCAGGCAAATCATACACTTTCAAAACAACCCTTCCGGCTTCAGGCATATACCATGAAATTTCACTATGAGCGTTGAAGGGGTTTGGAACATTCTGACTCAGATAGCATTCCTTTGTATTGCTGATTATTTCAGGAATAGATATTTTCACCCTTAATGCTTCGCCGCTCTGGTCTGCAAGAATACTTTCAGGGTCAATAACCCATGAATTGGCCGCAATTGCTTCACGAGTTTTGGCATGCCCCTTCAGGCTAAGCAGGATATCTCCGGCCGAAAGTTTTACAGGCTCAAGGCTATACCAGGCGATGCGGAGTTCACTACCTACAACATTGTATACAAAGGTTCCAGGCATACTTGTGGTCACATTCTCAAGATCAAAGAGCTGAGCAGGGAAAGTCAGGATTAACGAGATCGCCCCGATTTCACACGCACCGGCAACAGATACCGGTATTTCAAAGGCATCTGAATTGTTGGCGATGAGGATTCCTTTTGAAAGCAACTCGAGGCCATAGTCTGTTTTTGCAGGCGGGTTATAGGATCCGTCAACATCACCAACAACCACTGCTTTAAAATTGGCAGTTTGGTTGCTTGTATTGGCAAACTGAATAGTGTCCTTCGGGAATGCCCAATCGCCCGCAGCAAAAGAAGTATTGAGACCTACAAATCGTTTGGCGATCAACAAGGCATCCACGGAATTTATCCCACCCGATCCATTCACGTCGGCAGCAAGCTTTCTAACTCCCTGTAGCAGGCTCAATCCGACAAAATGCCGGGAAGTCTTTAATGCATCAACGGAATTCACACCGCCCCATGCTTTGCCTGATGATCCTGTGAGAACATAGGTTCCACTTTGCAGATTACTGAATGAATAATTTCCCTGGCTATCCGTAGTAGTTTGATGAACAACGCTCCCATTCTGTTTTAAGATCACACTTACATTATTTAAATGCGTCAACGCAGTATTATCATAGGTTACAAGCCCTGAAAGAACATAAGCCGCGAGTACAGAACATGTGTCGCGCGTGACTCTGGTCGTAGCAAGAGCCGTACACCCATTCACAGCAGTCACTTTAACGGATACTGGTGACATCCCAAGCCCAAAACCGGTAGAATCCAGGCTAATAGACGATGTAAGTGCGCCTGTTGACCAAAGATAGCTACTAAAACCACTGCCTGCATTTAATGTAATGGTCTGATTGGCACAAATAGTAGTGTCAACAGGCAATGAAATTGAAGGGAAGGCTTTAATAATGATCGTTTTGATTATTGATACTGTATTGGATGCATCATCAGTGATGCTAAGTTTCACCGGATAACTACCCGCTGCAGGAAAAGTGAATTGGATCGCAGGGCCTGTGTAATCCATAGTCCCGTCATTGTATATATCCCAACTGTATGTGGATTGCGTATGTGATGTACTGATTTCCTGAAAGTTTGTGGCTTGTCCATAGCATTCACCGTTGAAGCTGAAATTGGCAGTAAAGCCCCTGGCCCAGCCGTCATCACCCAGGCTGAGGTCTGTTGAATGAAATCCTAGGCTGTCCTGGGCTGCTTTGATCCGGTAATAATAAAATTGCCCTTTATTACAGGTGGAATCAACAAAAGTTGTATCGCCAATCCAGCTGCTGAGGGCAATACCAGAAGCGCCGGCATCTTCAGCACGATAGACTTTATAATGCGTCGCATTGAGTGTTTTGCTCCAACTAACATGCACGCCATCACTGAATGTGCCATCTGAGGCCTGGATGTTTAGAGGAGCCGCCAGAATACCTTGTTGGCTGACTTTTATAACATAAACCTGGTTCCCGTTTATCTGCGATAAAGTAATGGTTCCATTTCTGGCAGCACTGGTGTCAGACTTTAATGAAACGGCCACACTACCGGCATCAGGGCCACCTGTATTTCCTGATATGGTAAGCCATGAGGTATCCGAAGAAGCTACGGTCCAATTTAAAATGCCTCCTCCTATATTAATAACATGTATACTATCCATTGACGAAGCTGCGGTTTTGTCGAGCTTTGTAGGAAAAGAAAGAAATTTTGGCGCTGCGCCATTTCCTAAATACAAAGTATCTTCATACGATCCATTATTCCCATTATCAACAAAAACCATTACAACAGCCGTTTTCAGATTTGCCCAGTCGGGATGAATAATATGTGCTGTATTGGCCGCAATCGGCACACTATCATGAAGAAATTCAGATTCTCCATTACTACCGACGAAATGTAGCTTAAGATCATATTTGGTCGCTGCCCCGGTGTTCAGGAGCTTCACTTCTGTAGAACTAAAAATATGCAGTCCTGAGTTGCCGTTAAAGCTCTGACCCAACTTCAATATTTCAACTTTCATTTCATTTCCGGCATCTTCAAAATCACAGCTTAATGAAACGGATTTTGCAATATTGTCATGATTTTTGACCAACATGCCGTCAGAAGCACAAAGAATGAAATCATTTTGTGCGATGGTGGCGCCATTTCTGGAATAGTCGAATGAATTTGACGAAGAAAACAATGTCAAAGAAACATTTGAGTGCTTAATCTGTGAGAGTTTGACTTCATAATTATCAGCGGGAAGAGAATAACCCTTTGGAACTTCATTGATACTTGATAAACTAAGCATAGGAATGGCACCCGGAATATTCTCAATCAATTTTCCTGCCTGGGAACCTTCTTCCTGACCAGCAGCGTTTTTAATCAGAATATCACTTGAATCACGGTTATATATCTCAATAGTACCGGCATCCGGCATAAAAGAAGGAATCGTTATCTTGGCAACATTGTTTATACTTACAGGATTATACCAGTCTCTGACAGGCGTACATAATAGCAGGCCTTTATTGGCAGTGATTCCACCCCACTGATAGGCTGCACTGTTTGCATTGACAGAGAGGTTATAATACCAACAATCTAAAATTGAATCTACCACGACTCTCCTCGTTGTGTCACCGGGGTAATTGTTGTCATAGATATAAATAAACCGGAGATCCGGGTCAACCGTATCACGGACAATCTTATACGGATTCACAATATGGCCCCCGTCTCCATTCTGGTTGTAAAGTAATAAGCCCCGGTCATTTCTACTGTTATCCTGCAGCATTTGCCTTGCACTTGCCAAGGTTACCCTGGGCGTGTTAGTCCATATAGGGTTTAAATAACTCCAGTATGTCTGCTGGCTTTGCTTGGTCATCAGCATGTTGATGCATTTTCTGTTGTTATCATTCAGAGTAAGATCATACAGTTTATTGGAAGTCCAGTTATTTACTGATGGAAAAGCAGCTTTGAAACGCTGGATGCTGTCCCATACCATAAAGCTGGATTGAACAAATCCAAAACATGAGCCGGCCCACTTTCCTACAATTGAAAAATATTTTTGTGCAGCAAGCGGCTTGATCACTTTTACACCGGCAACAGTCTGGTAGCACTGGCTTTCTCCAATAGTTTGCACAAATAATGGCCAATCAGGAAACGAACTGTCTCCTATAGTGGTAAGTACACCACCTACATTTTTCTGAGGGAAAGGAGCCCCTCCCCCCAAATAAGGATCATTGGCATAGTTAAACTGGTGATACCAACTCCTGGGCCAGATATTTGCCTTTGAATTAGAAAATTGCCAGCCATTAGGATTGGGTTTGAAACTCTCCTCCATTTTTACAATACCAGCCCCTGTCGTAATCCAGGTTGTCTTATAATCATAGGGTTCAATACCGGTTATGTTATTTGAAGGCAAGCCATTGGCCGTGGTGTATAACTGGAAAGAGGCAGTATCCGTAAGACTACCTCCAGTATAAACCAGCAATCCCATCGTAGTTCCGATATAAACCCTGCCGGATTTGTCAGCTCTCATAGCATTAATATTTACCGCTGCGCCCAAGGGGATCTTTTTGTTGTTAGCATTCGTTAGATAAGCCCACGACCCTCCTGCATATACGGCAATCCCTCCATTGGTATTAAAACCCACCCAGGCATTGTTGGCCGCCGTAAAGCACATTGCCCTGACGATTAAATTCCCGGTAACAAAAGGAATAGGTGTATTGGACGCATCAAATTTACCAAGATAACTCCCTGACGTAGAATATCTTAAAATCCCTGCATTGGTGCAACTACTAGTCGGGCAAGAACGGTCAATACTCGCCCATATCTCAGCACTGCTGCTGGCAATCGTCCAGATTCTAATGTCGCTGGCAGGTAAGCCATCAGTCAAATGCGAAAAATTGGCTGCTCCGGGAGTTAAATAGCCGACACCTCCTTCTTTGGTAATTCCGGCTGTTAAATCCTGTCCATTTGCAGTCCATACCGTACCATCCGGACTTACACAACACCCGTTGATATAACGGCTCGTTAATCCACCGGTAGGAGAACCCCAAAAAGAGTAATTCGTCATGCTTGCCCCTGGGAATACATCTACACCGCCTGTAGTTGCCTGAACAGCATTATATCCGGCCTGACCAATGACAATGCAGCTGTCTTTTCCACGTATTATGGTGCGGATGTTATTATTGAGTAAGACAGTTCCCTTAACCCAGCTGGTCCCGTTAAATTGATAAATACCGGCATTGGCGGTTCCAACCCAGATATTTTTGCCTTTTCCAACAGCAACCTGTTTAAAAGCATTTGTTGTAAAAACAGGCGTATTGCCTTGGTTATATACTTTAAATGTCACATTTTGAGCCAATAACGATAAGCTCAAAAAAGAAAATAAAAAGAAAATAAGAATTGTTTTCATAAATAACGGTTTAAGTTCAATTAAGAAATGCTAAACATAAAGTATTATCGTACCGAAATATTGGATTGTAAATATAACATTATAAAGTCATTTTGGTTTTATCTCCATAAAATTTAATATAAACTCAAACCTGCCAGATTTGTTTAGCAAGAATGCTTCTCCTCAAGTATATTCCTTCTTTGAAGGTATGCGCACGTATAGTTTGTCATAGTTTCCGGCGCAAATAAGGATATTCCAGTGTAGCTGAGATTCTCGAAGCAATTAGCGGATAAAAACGGCTTCTCCCCCACTGTACGTCATAAATACCTTTACCTGGGGCACATTGCTTAGCGGGATAGTCATGATATCACTATCCAGAACCACAAAATCAGCCAGCTTTCCGGCCTCAAGGCTTCCTTTGGCATTTTCTTCAAAGGCGGCTTTTGCAGCCCAAATTGTGATGGATCGCAGCGCTTGTTCGCGGCTGAGTGCATTCTCAGGCTGAAAACCTCCGCGGGGAAAGCCTTTTTGGTCCTGACGACTCACCGCAGCATAAAAAGTAAACAAGGGATTGATTTCCTCAATCGGGAAATCAGTGCCATTCGGAATCCAGGCATTTTGCATCATCAGCTCGTGATAAGCATAGGCATCCTTACTTCTCAAGGGTCCTAGCCTTTCATTTACCCAATACATATCCGAGGTGGCATGGGTGGCCTGAACAGAGGGGATTATTGAATACATTCCAAATAAAGGCACATCAGCCTTAGCAACGACTTGCGCATGCTCTATCCGCCAACGCAAATCATTCTTTCCTTTGAGAAATTCGCTATAGGTTTTTAACACCATTCTGTTCGCAGAATCACCGATGGCATGAGTGCATACCTGGAATCCATGATCATAAGCCAGTTTGCAGATGCTTCTCAGCTTCTCTACACTAACATCCATAATTCCTTTGTTCCCTGGCTGATCCTGGTATGATTCCAGCATACAAGCTCCGCGGGAACCCAAAGCACCATCAGCATAAACTTTAATAGATCGTATGGTAATCCGGTCTTTATGAACAGGGCCTTTCGCAACAAAAGTTTTGAAATTTTCTTCAGTAGGGTCCAGCATAACATTAATTCGCATTTTAAGAGCTCCCGTAACCAATAATGAATCCAGCAATAGCACCGAGCCCTTGTCGAGTCCTGCATCCCCCAGGCTTGTCAGACCCATTGAAAAACATTCCTTTTCTGCTTCTAACAACAAGGTTTGCTGATGCTGCCTGTCCTGTTGAGGCACAAGATCTTTAAAAACATCAGCAGCTGACTCAAGGAAAACACCTGTAAATTGGCCCTTTGTATTATAAATGGCTTCATTAGGGTTCTTTATATTTTTTTCAGTAATACCTGCCCGACGGATGGCTTCAGAATTCACCAGTACGGCATGACCATCAACGCGGATCAGCATTACTGGTTTGTGTGGATATAATTTATCGAGTTCAATGTTATCAGGAAAATTTTTAGGTTTCCATTCGTTCTGATCCCATCCCCGTCCACAAAGCCACGTAGGTCTGTATTTCTCATGATAAACTTTAAGAAGTTTTAAAACTTCACTAAAGGAAAGAGACCCTTTGAGATTGGACATTGCCTTGGTCATGCATGCGTATTTGAAAAAATGGCAATGGCTGTCGATAAAACCAGGAAAGACGGCTTTTCCTTTAAGGTCAATGACACTCACAGCCTCAAAATGAGATTTGATGTCACTATTTCGGCCAATAGCCAGAATCTTACCATTTTTCACGGCCATAGCTTCAGCTATATCCATCTTATCGCTGACCGTATATATCTTAGCATTATATATTACAAGGTCTGCATTTTCCCTGGTAGTGAACGAAGTAAGCAATAAAAGCATAATCGGAATAAAGTATTTCATTAATTTCAATGTTTTATAGGTAGCGAAGGTAATAGTTTTGTATTTTTACCTGAATAATTATTTCACCCATGAAAGAAAACCACAAATTCGACCCCAAAGAGTTTATTGCTAAGCCCGGCAAGTCCTTTTCACTAAAAGATTATAAAACGAGATATAAAGGTACTTCAAAAGACAGGTCAGATGCAAAAACAACACTACTTGATGATGTTACTGCGCTAGCCAAAGCCCAGGACAAACTTTATGCAAGTCGCAGTCATGGGGTTTTAATTATTCTTCAGGCACTTGATGCCGCCGGGAAAGATGGTGTTATCCGACATGTTATGACAGGAATCAATCCACAGGGTTGCCAGGTATATAGCTTTAAAGGACCTACCGCTGAAGAGAAACTCCACCCATTTTTATGGCGCCCGATGTTAAAAATTCCGGAAGCAGGCCAGATTGCCATCTTTAACCGCTCCTATTACGAAGAAATTTTGGTTGTCAAAGTACATCCTGAGTTTTTAGATGGACAATTTTTCCCAAATGGAACCAGGGAAAAGAACCTGGATGACCTATGGGAATTTCGTTACAAGGAAATTAACAATTTTGAAGAATGGGCGTGCAAAAATGGGATGACTATCATCAAAATATTCCTTAATTTATCAAAAGATGAGCAAAGGAAGCGCTTCCTGGAGAGAATTGACAACCCGGCAAAAAACTGGAAGTTTTCAGCTTCCGACTTAAAGGAGCGCCAATGCTGGAAACAATATCAGAAAGCTTTTGAAGAAATGCTAAATGAAACCAGCACCAAAATTGCACCCTGGTATGTGATTCCTGCTGACGACAAAAAATACAGCCGCGCAATTGTCTCCGAAATCATCCGTAGCAGGATTGAAGCGCTGAAACTAAGCTATCCTAAAGTATCCAAGGAAGCCAAGGAGGCCTTGCAGTTGGCAAAAAAACAACTACTGGACGAGGAAAAAAGTTAATTTGATCGGTTGATCAATTAATTATATGTCGGCAAAAAAGAAAACTCCCTGGAGTATTTCAGCATCTGATCCACATAGCTTTCCGGATATGTAACCTTAACATCCGTGATTTTGCCATCTTTTTCCACAAGCACAAATTCTGGGTTGATAAATCCACCATAAGGCGCAATCTTTAATTTCTCATATCGCGCTAAAATCTCTTTATGGATCTTCTGGTCAACTTTCACACCGTAATTTTCAACCAAATCTTTACCGGCTTTGTAATTACCGGTAGATTTTATTGTTTGAATATCTTTTAGCAATTCTCCGAAAAGCGCTCTGAGCTTGTTGTAATCATTGATGACTACATATGTTTTACCGTCCCGTACTTTCATTTCAACAACATTGTATTTTTTGCCTTTTTCATAAACCCAATTCGCATTAAGTGCGCGATTTCTCATATGAGCTTCTTCAATGTTCTTACCGGGTTTAATGCGTGTTAGCTGCGTCATCAGGCCATTTCTCATATAGTTGTTATATTCTGCTTTGGCAACATCCAAGCTAGGAATCAGCTTAAGATCAATAAGCTTCTGATCCATGATATAGTAGAGTGCGAAGAGGTCAGCACGGGCTTCCTCAAGTGTCGATTGATAATTTTCTAAAGCACTGGGACTTGTTCCGGGAGCCAATTGCCCGGATGCATGACCGAGACATTCGTGTAAGTCGGTGGTGAGGTTACCCGCTAGGGAACCGTATTGCTTTGCAAGGGCGATTTCTTCAGGAGAAGCCGCAAACTCTTCCATAAAACCATTGCCTAAGGCGGCCTGATCATATGAATAAGTGATGTTATCCATGGTGACTGATTTAGAACCATGGTCTTTACGGATCCAGTCTGCATTTGGCAGGTTAATGCCGATCGGGGTCGTTGGATAACATCCCCCACCCAATTGTGCGGTAGTAATTACCTTAGCCGAGATTCCCTTTACACTTTTCTTTTTAAACTGAGGTTCCAGTGGCGAATTATCCTCAAACCACTGGGCATTGCCACTGATGATATTGGAGCGCTTGGTGGCCTCAAAATCTTTAAAATCGACTACAGATTCCCAGGTTGCTTTTCTTCCCAATGGATCTTCATAGTCTTCCACAAAGCCATTAACGACGTCAACCTGTGAATCAAGGTCTTCTACCCAGGCGATGTTATAAGCATCCCATAGTTTTAAATCACCGCTTTTGTAATACTGAATTAACAAGTCAAGCCAATGTTCCTGCTTTGGATTTTCTGCCACTGCTTTTGCTTTTTCAAGCCAAAACACTACCTTCTCCAAAGCGGCTCCATAGAGTCCTCCCACCTTATAAACTTTCTCCACAATCTTGCCATTCTCCTTTACCAACTTAGAATTCAGACCGTATGAAATCGGTGTGCTGTCATTTGGATTCACCATTTTCTCATAAAAACTCTTGGCTTCTTTCTGATTGACTCCTTCATAGAAATTCACTGCCGATGTTAACAAGAGATCATTTTCAGGATCCAGGTTGACTTTTTTCGCAGCTACAGCAGGGTCAAACATCACCGGGATCAACTTATTCTGAAGGGCTTCCACTGTTTCAGCTTTTTCAAGCGGAAATTTGGACTGATCAGAATTTTTGATTAGTTCCTTAAAATAATCCTGTGAAAATTCAGGTAAAAATTTATCTGAAGCATAATGATGATGAACTCCGTTGGAGAACCAAACACGTTTGAGATAAACGACAAATTCGTCCCAATCCTTGCCTTCTTTTTTCCCTTTATAGGTTTGAAAAATATTCTCAAGCGTCCGACGGATACATAGGTTGTGTCTAAAATTCTGGTCAAAGATGATGTCTCTGCCCGACAATGCAGCCTGGCTCAGGTAATACACCAACTCTTTCTGTTTCAGACTCAGGCTGTCGAAGCCCGGAACCTGGTAGCGCATGATCTTGAGATCCGAGAATTGTTCACTCAGGTATTTAAAATTATCTTTAGGAGCTTCTGCTTTGTCTTTGGGCTTGCAGGAGCTCATCGCTGTAATAACTAGAGCCATAAGGATTAAGGAAAAGGTTTTCATTATTTTTTTTAATTTGAAAGGTTTACTTGAAATGAAAATTGGTCCACAAAAGTACAAAGGGAGTTTATTCCTCTGATAGAAAATCGACAAGAACACCTTCACGAAGGCCAGGGACCACTTTACAGGCGTTTAAACAAAAGCAAAAGGGAATTGAGGCATCCTGGCCTATCCTTTTCAAACGATGCCTGTGAGAGGCTTTTTCGTGATAAAAAAGCAGGTCCTGGCGAGCGATCTTCCAAAGATCAAGAGAAGCCTCAGCTGAATCAGAATTATAAGTGAATTTCCCTTTTGAGGAAAGGTTTTCAGTCAGGGCCCCAGCAAACACAGCATCTTCCAGTGAAAACTGATTTTTCCAGCCTGAACACAGGATTACTACATTTTGCTGGTTCTGAGTAAGCCAGTCAGTTAGGACATCCAGGTTCACATAAGCGCCAAGCACAAGCCCACTGGCTTTTTCTGCAAGTTTAACAGCCTGGGTGCCATTGGTAGTGCAATATACAAGAGTCTTTCCTTTGATATCCGCTTTTTGATATTCGAGGGGTGAATTGCCATAATCAGCGAAACTGAGGATACTTCCTTCTCTTTCTGCCGCAACCAGGTAGCCCTGCTCCTTTAGCGAACGGGCTTCCTCAAGTGTGGCAACAGGGATAATTGTCTTCAGGCCATTGGCAAAGGCAGAACACATCGCAGAAGTTGCCCTGAGAATATCAACAACAACCACAACAAAAGGCTGTTGTGTTTTTATATATGAAAAAGAAGTCTGCGTAAAGCAGACTTCTATCGTGTTTGGACTAGCGTCCTTCATGACTATTAAATTATCCCTTATAAAATGGGAACTTCACAACTTTGGCCTTCAGGTTTTTCTCGCGAATTTTAATATAAATCTCGCTGCCTTCTTTGGCAAAACCCGGGCTGACATAACCCATACCGACACCGATTCTCACCGAAGGGCCCATGGTACCAGAGGTAACGATTCCGATCTTGTTCCCATCAGCATCACAGATATCATATTCATGGCGTGGAATCCCTTTGTCGACCATCTCAAAACCAACCAATCTGCGGGTGGTTCCTTCTTGTTTGTGTTTCAGCCAAATATCTTTATTGATAAAATCTTTTTCATCAGTAAATTTGGTGATCCAACCCAGACCAGCTTCAATAGCGCTTGTGGTGTCATCGATATCGTTCCCATAAAGGCAGTATCCCATTTCCAGGCGGAGGGTATCCCTTGCAGCCAGGCCAATTGGCTTAATCCCGAATTCTTTTCCGGATTCCATCACTGCATTCCAAAGCTTTACAGCATCTTTATTGTCGCAATAGATCTCGCATCCGCCTGAGCCTGTATAACCCGTGGTGGAAAAGAGGACTTCAGGAATCCCGGCAAACGTGAGCTTTTTAAAGGTATAATATTCCATGTCAGTGACTGTGGTCTCGGTGAGCTGCTGCATGGCCTTTAAAGCAAAGGGCCCCTGCACGGCAAGCTGTGAGATCTCATCACTGGCATTGTATAATACAGCGCCCATTTTGTTGTTTTGTTGGCACCAGGCCCAGTCCTTATCGACATTGGAGGCATTCACTACAAGTAAGTAAGTCTCAGCATTGATCCTGTAGACAAGCAGATCGTCCACAATTCCACCTTTTCCATTAGGAAAACAGGAATACTGAACTTTTCCATCAACAAGCTTTGAGGCATCATTAGAAGTAACCCACTGAACAAAATCCAGCGCTTTCGGGCCTTTAACCCAAATCTCGCCCATATGTGAGACGTCGAAGAGTCCAAGGGCTTTGCGGACTGTTTCGTGTTCGATGCTGACTCCCTCGTATTGAACCGGCATCTCAAAGCCGGCAAAAGGAATGATCTTGGCACCCAGAGCAGCATGGATGTCGTATAGTGCAGTGCGTTTCATAGTATTGTGAGTATAATTTGTTGTTTAGTTCCTGAACACGTTTTTTACCAGGTCAGCAGCTTCCTGAAGAAGAATTGCAGATTGAACTTTCAATCCGGATTCATCGATTAATTTTTTGCCTTCTTCTGCATTGGTCCCCTGTAGCCTGACAATGATCGGGACTTTGATTTCCCCAATATTCTTATAAGCATCTACAACACCCTGGGCAACACGGTCGCAGCGAACGATCCCGCCAAAAATATTCACGAGGATTGCCTTGACATTTGGATCCTGGAGGATAATCCGGAATCCCTCCTCTACCCTCTTGGCATTGGCTGAACCTCCGACATCCAGGAAGTTGGCAGGTTCTCCGCCGGAGAGTTTGATGATATCCATGGTTGCCATAGCAAGACCGGCGCCATTGACCATACAGCCAACGTTACCATCGAGTTTTACATAGTTCAGGCTGAATTGGCCGGCAGCTACTTCCATGGGATCTTCCTCGTCGAGGTCCCGCATGTCCTGAATATCCGGGTGACGGTAAAGGGCATTCCCGTCGATCACCACTTTTGCGTCAGCAGCAAATACTCTGTCATCGGAAGCTTTAATGACCGGGTTAATCTCGAACAGAGAAGCATCGGCTTCTACGTAAGCTTTGTATAAAGAGCTAACGAAGGCAGTCATCTTTTTGAAAGCTTCACCGCTTAAACCCAGGTTGAAGGCGATCTTGCGGCACTGAAAGCCCTGCAGACCAGTCTTGGGGTCAATATATTCCTTAAAGATCTCGTCTGGAGTCTCTTCAGCAACTTTTTCAATGTCCATCCCGCCACGCTGGCTGTAGATGATCATATTCTGTTGTTTCGCCCTGTCGAGCAATACACTCATATAAAACTCGCGAACATCAGAAGGACCAGGATAAAAGATATTCTGTTCAACCAGGATCTTCCTGACTTTTTTACCTTCCGCTTTGGTTTGCGGGGTTACCAGCATCATACCCAAGATATTAGAGGCATAATCATGGACCTGCTGCAGATCGGAAGCGATTTTAACACCACCGCCTTTTCCGCGGCCCCCTGCATGGATCTGGGCTTTGACAGCCCATTTCGTGGTTCCTGTGCTTTCTTTCAGGCTGCTGGCGGCTTGTACCGCTTCGTCTGGTGTATAGGCTACGATTCCTTCCGGAACTGCAACGCCATATCTTTTAAGGATCGATTTACCCTGGTATTCGTGAAGATTCATGAAAATAATTTAACAATGGTGAGATAATAAAGTCGTTTTCACTGCAAAATTAAGAAAATGCGGCTGCAAGCTGAAAAAGAAATACACATTTTTTCAGGAAAAGCTTTAGAATCCTGCCTTGGTTTCGTAACTTTGCCCTCCTAATCTTCAACTCATGGCACACGATCATTCCAACGAAACCTTAAGCCCGGAAGAAAAAATCCACCAAGACCTGGAAAGCCGGGGCGATGACTATTTCAAAATCGAACTTTGGCGCTGGGCTTTGCATTATTATTTACTGGCAAAAGAAACTGGCCTTCATGCTGACCAAGTTCAGCATAAGACCGAAATGACACGCGCTAAAATCAAATACGAGACCAGGGCTATTATTATCATCCTTTGTGTTGCCGTGGTTTTAACCACTGTTATCTGGTTTATAGCAAGCCGGTGATCTGATGATAGTTGTCAGCGACATCTATAAATCTTACCAGGAATTAAAGGTACTTAATGGCGTCAGCCTCTCAGTCGAGAAATCGGAAATAGTTGCTATCGTTGGCGCTTCAGGCGCAGGAAAATCGACGCTGCTTCATATTATCGGAACTTTGGACAAACCTGATCAGGGGAAAATAAGTCTCAATGGCACCGACCCTTTTTCACTTTCTCAAAAGAAATTATCTCAATTCCGTAACAACTCCATCGGTTTTGTTTTTCAGTTTCACCATCTGCTGCCTGAGTTTACAGCATTGGAGAATGTCATGATTCCAGCCATGATCGCTGGAATAAGTAAAAAGGAATCTGCAAAAAAAGCAGAAATCTTGTTGACTCAACTAAACCTGTCTTCCCGCCTTACCCACAAACCCTCAGCTTTAAGCGGTGGAGAACAGCAAAGGGTTGCCGTGGCCAGGGCTTTGGTGAACAATCCCGCAGTTATCCTGGCAGATGAGCCTTCCGGAAACCTGGACTCTAAAGCTGCAGAAGACTTGCACAAACTTTTTTTTGAACTAAGGGATCAAATGGGGCAAACGTTTATCATCGTAACTCATAATTCTGAACTCGCTGCCATGTCGGACCGTAGAATGATGATGCAGGACGGAATGATGCTTCATGCCTGATTTATTATTAGAAAAAACACTATGCCCTTTAATTCACTTGGCTTACCCCCTGCCCTTTCTGAGGCCCTGGCCCGTCAACAGTACACAAAACCGTATCCCATTCAGATTCAAGCCATACCGGCGATAATAAATAAAAAAGACATTTTAGGAATCGCTCCTACGGGTTCCGGAAAAACGGCATCCTATGTCTTGCCACTCCTTACCAAGCTGCAGGAAAAGAAAACAGCAAAAAACAGGCACGTTCAGGTATTGGTGCTCGTTCCTACACGAGAACTGGCAGTACAGGTAAATGAAGTATTTCAGTTGTTTGGGAACTGTCTTCCGCAAACCATTAAGGCAATGGCGGTATACGGTGGTGTTTCCGTAAATCCACAGATGATTGCGCTACAAGGAGTCAATGTCCTGGTAGCAACCCCGGGTCGCTTGCTGGAACTGGTTGAATCCAAAGCGGTTCACCTATCTGACATTGAAACCCTGGTTCTCGATGAAGCGGACAAAATGCTTAATCTAGGCTTTCAGGATGAGATGAAACGCATCATTGACCTACTGCCAAAAAAACGACAGAATCTTTTATTCTCAGCGACTTTAAATGAGGATGTCCGACAAATTACTTCAATCTTATTACATGAACCTCTGGTCATTAAAATTGAAGCGGAAGCAGATAATATCGACCTTATCTCTCAGACTGGCTATTTTGTTTCAACAGAAAAAAAAGGGCCTTTGTTACGCTACCTGATCAAAAATAATGATTGGAAACAGGTTTTGGTATTTACTTCATCGGTTTACCAGACGGAAAATGTCGCAGACAAACTTTACAGGCATGGCATTGATGCTTTGGCCATCCATAGCGGCAGAAGCCAGAAAGCCAGGACAGACGCTTTAAATAAATTCAAATCCGGAAAACTCAGGATTTTGGTTGCTACAGATTTGATATCCAGAGGAATTGATATTCATTTTTTACCTTTTGTCATCAATTACGAGCTGCCTCGATCACCCAAAGACTATTTACACCGGATTGGGAGAACAGGCCGGGCTGAATCTCCCGGAGAAGCCATTTCTTTTGTTTCACCTGAAGAACAGCCTCATTTCAGGGTAATCCAGAAAAAGATGGGAAAATGGGTGACGATGATTGATAGTGATGGAATGGATTTGAAGGGATTTTAATGAAAGCGCTGAGGATCAAAGAGATTTTGTCTTTGGATAAAAAAAAATCAAGCACTGTGTTTTCATTAAAATAATAATTCATATCTTTGCACTCCATTTTAGGAAAACCTGATAATACCTGTTTCGATGAGTAAGCCCGCGATGATTGAATATGTTAACAGCCTTGTTGAAGTAAAACAATGGCCTGTCTTTAAATCTGGTGACACTGTAACTGTTCACTATAAGATCCGAGAAGGTGAAAAAGAAAGAATCCAGCAATTCCAGGGGATTGTATTGCAGCGTTCGGGTCACGGACAAAGCGCTACCTTTACCGTAAGGAAAATGTCTGGCAATATTGGTGTTGAGCGTATTTTTCCGATTTCTTCTCCTAACCTTGACAAAATCGACGTTAACAAACGCGGTGTTGTTCGCAGGGCAAGGATTTTCTACCTTCGTAAACTCACTGGAAAGAAAGCCAGAATCAAGGAAAAAGTATATTAGTCTTCTTTTAAAGATATTAAAAAAGCTGTCCCGAAAGAGACAGCTTTTTTTTGTTGGACATAAGTCCCATTTCAGAATCCGGTTTTAGGAACCCAAAGTGGCAACCATCACAGCTTTAATGGTATGCAAGCGGTTTTCTGCCTCATCGAAGACAACAGAACGTGGCGATTCAAAGACATCATCAGTTACTTCCATGCCATTGATTCCAAACTCCTGGAAGATCTGTTCTCCCATTTTTGTTTCCCTGTTGTGGAAAGCAGGTAAACAATGCAGGAATTTAACTTTAGGATTGCCTGTTTTGGCCACAAGCTCATTGTTAACCTGGTAAGGGAGCAACAGCTTGATGCGCTCAGCCCATAATTCTTTTGGTTCTCCCATTGAAACCCAAACATCTGTATAAAGGAAGTCACATCCTTTTACACCTTCGGTTGTATCTTCTGTCAAGGTGATTGAGCCACCGGTTTCTTTGGCAATTTCCCGAAGTGTTTTTACAAGATCTTCATTGGGCCAAAGGCTTTTTGGTGCAACAGCACGGTAATCCATGCCCATCTTGGCAGCACCTGCCATCAGGGAATTGGCAACATTATTACGGGCATCACCCATAAAAGCAAAAGAAATCTTGTTAATAGGCTTGTCACTATGTTCCATCATGGTCATGAAATCCGCCAGGGTCTGGGTTGGATGCCATTCGTTGGTCAGGCCATTCCAGACCGGAACACCGGCATAGGCTGCAAGCTCTTCGACAATAGTCTGTGCATAGCCACGATACTGGATTCCATCATACATCCTGCCCAGTACACGTGCCGTATCTTTCATGCTTTCTTTGTGACCAATCTGTGATCCGGAAGGTCCCAAATAAGTGACATGAGCTCCCTGATCAAGGGCCGCGATTTCGAAGGCACATCGTGTACGTGTGCTGTCTTTTTCAAAAATCAGGGCGATGTTTTTTCCTTTTAATCTTTGTTGTTCGGTTCCTGTATATTTCGCCTTTTTCAGATCGAAAGCCAGGTCTAATAAGAATCTCATCTCAGCCGGTGTAAAGTCCAGCTCTTTTAAAAAATGTCGGTTGCGAAGGTTAAAGGCCATTTGTTTTGGGGTTTTTGTTATTGTTTGTTTTGAAGTGGTGGGTGGTGGGGTGATGGGGTGATGGGGTGATGTTACATCTAGACCATTGTAATTCTGGTGCCTCCGTTGTCTATGCCCAGAAGGGTGGTTTTTGTAATGATTGTGTCTTTCCCGCTGTGTTCAACAAAATAGACTGCAGCCCGAACTTTCGGAGCCATACTACCTTCTCCGAACTGTCCTTCGGCAAGATATTTTTTTGCCTGGGCAAGATTCATTCGGTCAATCGTTTGCTCCTGTGGGGTATTAAAGTTGAGACAGACCTTAGGGACATCGGTCAGGATAAAGAGTTTATCAGCCCGGATCTGGGTTGCCAGTAGTGACGAAGCAAGATCCTTGTCAATCACAGCATCAATACCTTCCAGTTTGTTTGATTCCACATAATAGGCTGGAATTCCGCCCCCGCCTACAGCGATGACAATTTGCCCGTCTCTGGCTAATTTTTCAATAGACTTTACATTGGAAATAACGAGCGGTTTGGGAGAGGCGACAACTTTTCTCCATCCACCTCTTTTTTTATCTTCAATATAAACAGATTTGGTCTCAGCAGCCAGCTTTGCTGCTTCTTCCTGAGAATAATAGGGCCCAATCGGTTTCGTTGGATTCAGAAAGGCCGGATCATCCTTATTTACAAGAACCTGGGTAATAATGGCAATAATATCCCTGTCCATGTCATGAGCCTCCATAACATTCCTTAATTGCTGCTCAACCATATATCCGATGTAACCCTGTGAATAGGCCACACAAATATCAAGCGGCATCGGAGGGAGCCCATACACTTGCTGCCCGGCCTGATCCGACAAAAGCAGATTTCCGACCTGGGGACCATTCCCATGGGTCACTACAAGATTGTAATTCCTGTTAATTAAAGTGAGTAAATGTTCAGCGGTCTGATAAGCATTTTTTTCTTGCTCACCGATCGTTCCTTTTTGTCCTGCCTCTAGCAGGGCATTCCCGCCAAGTGCTACAACGCCAAGCTTTTTCATAGTTTTTTTTGTTAGTAAAAATAGCCGGCAAAGGTAGCAATTCTGGCGAAAGAAAACAAATGCTAATTGGCAATTCTAACGTACAATTATCGTCTGAAACCTGCTCTCATTGCCCTTCTTGTCTGTGACCACCAACTCAAAATTATTTTTTCCTGCTAACAGATTCTCATCATACTTATAAAAAAGCTGGTTGTTTTTGTTGTTGAATTCCATCAACACAAACTTATTATTCACATAAGCACAATAAGTCCCAATTCCCGAAAAATTGTCTGAGATCTTAAACCTTAATCCGCCGGTCACAGGTGCAACTGCTTTTTTCTTCCCTTTTTTCTTTTTAGAAATGCCCACCAAACTTATTGTCGGTGGTGTTTGATCAACATATACAGTGAAACTTCCGAATTTACGTGTAGAGGCAGATACCCAACCATTTTCAAAACCACCTCCTATGCAGGACATCCCATTGCCCTCCACCCTGGCAAGGCAAGCTTTATCACGCAATGCCTGTGGAAGACTGTCAGGTTTAATAGAGATTACACAGAAATTATTAAGCGGCGTATACGTATTATGAATTTCATGAACAGCCGAATACTTAGATTTCCCATTCCTGTATTTTTTATATTCCATGTGCAGCGTATCAAAAAGCACACCTTTAGGCATAAAAAATCTTACATCTGATTTGGCAAAGAAATTAGGCTGGTCACATGGAAATGTTTGAACACTCCCAGTATACTGAATTGCCGGATAAACCATTAATGGCGGATTATCGCAAATGGCTTCAAATTCAAGACTTGCAGTATTCCCCTGGATATCTTTAATATCTATACTGACAATATGCTTTTTGCAATCTGAGAAATCAAAGACGGCATCCCTTTTCGTGTCTTTAAAAACCGCTAGATTATTACAGGCAGCAACCCTGGTTAATTGCACAAAGCGTTTTGATCGCTGATAAAAAGGAAAATCAATAAGGCTGTTTACGGAACGAAACTCATCAAAGGTAAAAAAGTCCATCCCCGAATAGTATTTTGTAACATTATCGAGTTTAACAACGACTGAATATAAGCCGTTCCTGCCTCCGCCTCCCCCAATATCATTTGCCTGAAGCCCAAAAACTACAAATGCGGGTACTTTTAGAACTCCCGACGTCTTTAATCTGAATCCTTTGGATGACCCGACAACTGGGATGTCTTTTGGCGCCATTGAGGACAAAAAATGACCTTCAGGATCTGCAGAATAAAGCCGAAGAATCTTAAAAACAGGCCTGATAGGGTCTATAACTTTTATCCCCAGCAGCAATGGGTTTGTTGGTGCTTCTTCTGCTGTCCCCCTAATCTCAAAATGGAGATGAGGCCCCTGAGAAGCACCTGTATTTCCAGAGAAAGCGATCAATTGCCCCTTTTTAACAGGCAAACTCCCCGGCTCAGGAGAATAATCCAATTCAAAAGTTTCCTCACTAATCTGTTTGCCCCTGAAATACTTCTGAAGCTCAGGACTAAAAGAACTCAGATGTGCATATACTGAAGTATAGCCATTGTCGTGATTGACATATATAACATAACCAAATCCTGCTAATTGAAGGCGTATCCTTGCAACATAACCATCTGCAATCGCCATAACCCTTGAACCCTGGTTTGCAGGAATATCTATGCCTGAATGTAAGTGATCATTGCGGAATTCAGCAAATGTCCCGGACAACCTTAGTGGCTGATCCAGCGGAGATCTGAAATAGTCAGGACTTGAGTACTGGGCATGCAAGCTTGTATTATTTACCAGAACACAACAACAGCAAAATAAAAATAAATTTATCTTAACAATTCTTCGTAAACTCAATATATTGAAGTGTAAAATATTCATTATAAGTCAATTGATGGATTTGATTGCTTTCCAAGATTCCTGGATGCGAAAAATAAAAATAATACTGTTAGAAATACTCCAGCTGCAGCCATGATAAACATAAACCTCGGAGAAAATGCAAACCACATTAACCCAGCCAGGCTACTTGCTAACATTGCGAAAATGCTTGAAAAGCTGGTGAAAAAACCAATAGCTGTGGCCAGGTCCTGCTTCAGGGCCAGGTTCGAAAGCAAAGCTTTGGAGACGCCTTCGGTCGCTGCGGCAAATAGGGCATAACCAAAGAATAATATCACGAAATGTACCGGAATTGCGGCAAACCCAAATCCAAGGTAAATTATTGCGAACATCAGCAAGCCACAAAAAAGTACGGTTTTTAAACCTATTTTATCCGCTAATACTCCCATCGGATAGGAAGCCAGCGCATAAACCAGGTTATAGAATATATAATAAACAATCATCTGCTGGTCTGATCCGGTAGCTTGTTTGACTTTTAACAAAAGAAAAGCATCTGAGGAGTTGAAAAGGGCAAAAGAAAGCAATCCCATAACAATAAGTTTATATTGCCCATTGGCACGTTTCCAATATTTAAGATACGCAAAAAAACCAGGGCTGTTTTTCAGAATCAGTGCTGATTTCTTTTCTTTCAAAAAAAATGTCAGGGCAATGGCAATGAGACCAGGCAAGAATGCTACCATAAAAATTAAGGCATATTGCCCAGGGTAGATTTTGAGTAAAACAAGCGCGACGATTGGGCCAATTGCTGCGCCCAAGGTATCCATGGCTCTGTGAAAACCAAAAACCTTGCCCTTGTTTTCAGCTGAACTTTCTGCACTTAACATGGCATCCCTGGCTGAGTTCCGAACCCCTTTACCGAGGCGATCAAGGGTTCTGGCCAGGAATATCCACCAGGGAAATACCATGGCTGCCATCATCGGTTTCGAAATGGCACTCAGGGCATAACCGCTCCGGATAAAAGGGACTCTTCGGCCTGTGAGATCAGAAAGATGACCAAAATAACCTTTACTTAAGCCTGCAACTGCCTCTGCCATCCCTTCCAAAACCCCAATCAGGATGATCGAGAAACCAATTGATTGAAGATAAACCGGCATAACAGGGTAAAGCATCTCACTTGCGACATCTGTAAATAAACTTACAAGCGAAACAAGCATAACGACAGGGGTAATGATCCTGACTTTATCTTTCATGATCCAGATGTGGTAATGTAGTCTTTACGACTTCAAGAAATTCCTTAAAGATCCTGGGATTGGTAGCAATGATCTCCTTTCCAAACAAATAATTGTCTTTCCCCTCGAAATCGCTAAGTACGCCACCCGCTTCCCTGATAATAACAATTCCGGCAGCAACATCCCATGGACTTAATCCATATTCATAAAAACCATCAAATCTGCCACAAGCAACCCAGGCAAGATCGGCCGCGGCAGAACCCAACCTCCTGATTCCATGTGTATTTTGCATAGTATACCTGAGCAATTCGATAAAGGGCTCCAGCCTGCCATAATCATAATAGGGAAAACCGGTGGCCAACAATGAATCTTTGACAGTTTCTGTTTTGGTGACCTGAATCGCCTTGCCATTCATCCAGGCTCCCCCACCCTCCCAGGCATAAAAACACTCTTCACTATTCACTTCGAGAATTATACCTAATACCATGACATTCTTATGCATAAGTCCAACACTGACGCAATATATTGGCACCGCATGTATAAAATTAGTAGTCCCGTCCAGGGGGTCAATGATCCAGGTATATTCGAGGATTTCTTCAGTAGTTGTGCTTTCTTCAACAATAAATCCTGAACCCGGCAAAATCTTTCGCAAACCCTCCACCAGCATTTGTTCCGCCCCTTTATCTACCCAGCTGACAAAATTATTTTCACTCTTCGTTTCAATATCTCCTGACCTGAACTGGCTCGCAGCCTCTTGAATGAACTGTCCTGCCTGGCGCACCAACGATTCAACCTCTTTACATATTAATTCGAAATTCATATTCTTGGTGATTTCATTTATTTCAGCAAAGGTACAATGATTCGCTAAAAACATTATTTTTGTTCAGTTGTTTAAATAAAACAAGAATCAAAACGGCTTTATGCTTGGAGACGTACTATTAATCCAGCCTTTTCATAAAAAACTCGCTGCCGACTGTGTCGATCTCATTGGAGGTTTTGGAGACAAACGGATAGTAATTGCAATTAGTGGAGCCTCTGGTTCGGGGAAATCTGAGCTTGCTCATTCGATATCCTTGTCATTCAAAACCATGAAAAGACCGGCCAAAGTGCTTAGCACCGATGATTTTTATTCGAGCCTGCCCTCTGAACGGGGTAGAATCCGTGAGGAAAATGGCATTGAGAATTTTGTTGGACCTGGAGAATACTCATGGACTTCTATACAAAATACACTTAATAGTTTCAGGCTCGGAATGCCTGCTACTATGCCTATTGTCGATGGACATACCGACCAGGTTGACACTTTACAAACAGATTTTTCCCAGGTACACGTTTTAATTTTGGAAGGCTTATATTCAATAAAAGCTGAAGATGTTGATTACCGGATTTATCTGGAACGAACCTGGGAAGACACACTTCAGGCACAAGTATTAAGAGGGAAGGAAAATTTGGATGATACCCGAATGCGAATTCTTCAACAAGAGCATAAGATGGTTTTATCGCTCAAACCCTTAGCCAATATTTTAATAGAGCGGGATCACAGCATTATAGACAAACGTTAATCAGAAGATGCCAAATAACCCACCTGCAGAATTTACCAGAAACCTTGGCTTATACGAGGTTAACCTGCGCCAATACAGCGAGGGTGGTACTTTTCGTGAGTTTGCCACTCACCTGCCACGTTTGCAAACCATGGGCGTTGGCATTTTATGGTTTATGCCTTTCCACCCTATAGGGTTAAAAAACAGAAAAGGCAGCCAGGGAAGTTATTATTCTGTGCAGGACTATCGCGCCATTGATCCGTCCTATGGAAGCATGGACGACTTTAAAAATCTCGTGGATGACATCCACAGTCGTGGCATGTATATCATTCTTGACTGGGTTGCCAACCATACAGCCTGGGATCATCCCTGGACATTATCGCATCCCGAGTTTTACGACCAGGACAAAGAAAAGAACTTTCTCCCTCCCTTTCCTGAATGGGAAGATGTCATCCATCTGGATTATTCCTTGCCTGGATTGAGAAAAGAAATGACTGCTGCCTTGAGATTTTGGATTGAACATACCGGGATTGATGGATATCGCTGCGATATGGCACACCTGGTACCAACGGACTTCTGGAAGGATGCCATCAGCGAATTACGCTCTTTAAAACCTTTGTTTTTCCTCGCAGAAGCCGAAGACCGTGGCTTATTAGAAGCCGGTTTCGATAGCATCTATAATTGGAACATCCATCATTGGATGAATGGACTTATTAAAGGCAGCAGCTCTGTTTCGGCTTTCGACAGTCTTCTGGATAAGGAGTTTTTACAATTCCCGGAATTTTCCTATCAAATGTTCTTTACCAGCAACCATGATGAAAACTCCTGGAATGGCTCAGCTATCGAGAGACTGGGAATTGCCATGGAAGCATGCGTGGTTTTATCTTTCACACTTCCGGGGATTCCATTGGTATATAGTGGTCAAGAGGCCGGCCAGCTCGAACGTCTTAAATTTTTCGACAAAGACCTGATTCTCTGGAAAGAAGACAAAATGGCGGTGCTATTTACTAAGCTTTTTGAATTAAAGAAACGAAATGAATCTTTATGGAATGGTCCCTACGGCGGAACTTTTAAGAGAATCCCCAACAATCAGTCAGCCCAGGTTTTAAGTTTTACACGAGAAAAAGCAGAAAGAAGGGTATTATCAGTGATAAATTTCTCCAATAATGAGCTTGATGTTCAGTTTCACGGCTATATTATTGCCGGGGAATACCTGGATGTGATCGCTGACCGAAAAATATTTCTCTCTCATGGCGGGGTTTTCAGGCTAAAACCCTGGGGTTTTTACTTGTTTGAGAAATAATATCGTCAAGCCGCTTGAGAAATAAAAATAATTTCTACATTTGCAGTCCTCTTGCCCAGGTGGTGAAATTGGTAGACACACCAGCTTGAGGGGCTGGCGCCTGCAAGGGTGTGCAAGTTCGAATCTTGTTCTGGGCACAATCACTTAGCCTAAGTGGCGGAATTGGTAGACGCGCTAGTTTCAGGGACTAGTTACTGTATGGTAGTGCAAGTTCGAGTCTTGTCTTGGGCACTTTTAAAAACTCGATGAAGAATAAAGGCTTTCGGGCCTTTTTTTTATGTTACAACAGCCTCTGAAATACATATTGTTTTCACTTTCTATCCTGATTGCGGTGAATACCTACAGTCAGCAAAGAGTGTATGACAAAACCCATGCTGACCCTGATAGCCTGGTCAGAAATCTTCTCCATCTTATAAAAAAAGTCGAAGTGGAAGACGCAGAGAAAATCCCTGTTTCTTTTAACCTAATGGAAGATGTAAAGACAACACTCTCCAAGTACAGTAGTTTAAGGGAAAACGAAATTATTCTCAAACAAATTACCGACACTTCCGCTTTCTCTGCAAACATCAAATCCCTTGACAGCGGCTACCAGGTTCTTTCTCCGGTGATCCGCAATAAAATGAATTCCATTGAAAGAGAATTTTTTCAGGATGCTGCCGAAAAAATTGCCCTACAAGATACTGCTAAAGCAATCCAGTTGCTGGAACGCGCCTTGCAATACAAACCGAAGTTTCATCCAGCCTGGTATGAGTTAATCCGCTTGTCATTGTCACCTTTAAGGTCGGGACAAGCCATGGTTTATTTTAGCGAGGCCTTGAAAAAGACAGACTCATTAACAGATCCTTATTATTATAACCTTTTTAAAGAAACGGGCCCGAAGATTGTTGACACCGCCCTTCTTAATGCCAACAGGATGTGCGTTCTGGAAAATTACCTGGCTGCCATTGATTTTCTTAATATTATTGAAGCTTTTGTGCAATTAAATGCCATCAGGAATGTCTCTGAGAAAATTCTCAAATCAAAATCCATAGCACACCAGGGCATATATGATGCATATTTTCATATTGCCGTCATGGCTAAAGAAGCTAAGAAATGGCAACTTGCCACGGAATACTATCAGAAAGCCACGGAATACCAAAAGCAATATCCTGAGGAAATTCCAAACCCTAAAGCTTTTGAGCCTGGTCCCGCTTTCATTGCTTTTACTGACAAACCGGCAAAAGTATCGCGACATTATCACCATCGTCCTGCCAGAAAACAACAGTTTGTATCCAAACCTGCGAAACTAAAAGCTATAAAACCTGCAGAGACTATCGCTGAAATACACAAGCAACAAAAAGACACTATTGTCAATGCAAAGCTGCAAGTCAAGAACATTAAGGATACAAAAAAACAAATTATTATTAAACCTGCTGTTGACAGTGGGCTGATTATGGCCCGGGCCAATGCTCGTGAACAGATTCTCAGATCAACCTATGATGCTTATTTTATTGTCTGGAAAAACCAAATTGATACGGCACAAAAAGCCCTCATGCGTAACCAGGCTCTTCAGGCTCAGTATGATCTGAAATCAGATAGTTCCGTAAATGAGGCTCTCAATGAGCTTCAAACCAGGATACAGGAAAAGCGTTGTTTTAATCAAAAAGCTGATTATGACAATAACATTCACCGGGCACTGAATTACTGTAAAAGAAATGATTTTATTTCGGCTGAAGATCAGCTTCAAAGAGCATCAGAGGTCTTTAACAGCAACAACTCATGTCAACTTAACGACAGCCTCTTTAACGATTGTGTTGACAAATACCAGGCTGCAATCACATGGAGTCACAAGATACTAATCTATGAACGCGCATTTAAACAAAAAGACTTTCCCGCTTTTGTTTTCACTTATGAGGAATCATACCAGATATTCATACAGGCAAAGTTGGAAAACATGGGATTGAAACAATCAGATTTAAATGATTTTTTACGTCAAAAGGATGACTTAAAACTATTAGAAGAGATTGGCCTAGCACTTGCTGAAAATGGGAAGATAGAAACAAGTATCGCTACCATTGGAATTCTTAAAGATAAAGGTGTCCGAATAAAATCACTTAAGGAAACACAGGAGAGGCTTGGATCAGCTGTTGCCAAAAGCTATCCTGCGACTCAGGACAAACCCAAATGGCTGCAGGAATGCCTGCACGACCCCTGGTATAAATTCATGACAAAATCCTATCTTCGTGCTGCAAAACGACCTTGAATCAACAAGCATGAGAAAACTATTATTGATTAGCAATTCCACCAACCCTGGTGAAGATTACCTGGGGTGGCCACAGCAATTTATCAGAGAATTTCTGGACAAATACCAGGTAAAAACTGTTGCTTTTATCCCTTTTGCCGGGGTAACAGTAAATTGGAATGACTATTATGAAAAAGTCGCCACTGTTTTCCAAAAATTTAATGTAAGCTTATTGGCAGTTCATCAAGCCAAAGACATGAGCCAGGTGCTCAAACAGGCTGACGCTATTGCGGTTGGTGGCGGAAATACTTTTCAACTGGTTTCAGAGTTACAAAAAACGGGGCTGATGAAAATCATCAGGCAAGAAGCTCTTTCCGGAAAGCCATACATGGGATGGAGCGCAGGTTCTAATATAGCATGTCCCTCTCTAAAAACAACAAACGATATGCCTATTACTGAACCCGTGAGTTTCGATTGCATGGGGCTCATCCCTTTCCAGATTAATCCGCATTACCTGGATGCACATCCTTCAGGACATGGTGGTGAGACCAGGGAGCAGCGGATAGAAGAGTTTCTGGTCGCCAACCCGGAGGTCTACGTTGCTGGATTAAGAGAAGCAACACTCCTGGAGATTGAAGGAAATAGTATACTTCTAAAAGGTCGGTCAGCCATGAGGGTTTTTAAAAATGGGATCCCCCCTCAAGAATTAGCCCCCAATTCTGATCTGCAGTTCCTGCTGGTCTGAATCGAAGTTAGTTAACATATCGGGAAATGTATTCCGAAATAGTACATTGAAATTAAATATTTCATTTTTATTTTAACTTTGCAGGATTATACTTGCTACACAACAAGAATTAAATAAAATTACGTCGCAACAGTGGTTAAATTTATCAGGGGAATTGGGATAAGTATTCTGGCTCTTATTCTGCTTGCAGGATCAGCAGGGATTTCCCTTTTCGTACATGCCTGTGGCAATGGGAAGCATATTGATTATGCGTTTTATCCTGAGTATTTCTCCGTTGGAAAATCATGTTGTAATCCCTGGGCCGGCAAAACCATGTCGGGCTGCGACAAACACCAACACCAGGTCATCGCTGGTTTAAGCAAAGCATGTTGTGAAAGCAATCATTTGCTGCTTAAAGTTCCGAACCTTTTTAACCACCAGAATCGGGACATAAGCCTTTTTCAGGTTTCTAACATTGCGACCCAGACTTCAAATTTAAAATTCGGGCAAAACACCTCAGGCTTATGTCTGGACAGCTTTTCCGGGCACGACCCTTCGCCTCCCCCGCTTTTTGGCAGGGACCTGATAATTTCATTAAACCAGATCCGTATCCCTTCTTAGACAGATTTTACGGGATAGCCCGTATGTGAAACAGGCATGGAAGATCCATGTCCTGATATTTCTTTTTCACTCAAATCTGTAAAAAATGAAAAAAATAAGCATATTATGTATGTTAATCATACTGGTAGGACTGAAGTCCTGGGGCCAGTCAGTTAGTGGTACCGTTTATGATGCTGATGATAAAAACAGCAAACCGCCGCTTCCTGGTGTTAACATTTACTGGGTAGATACCCAACATGGAACAACTACTGATTCAAAAGGACATTATTCCATCTCAAGCAAAGGAATCAAAGATTTCAGAATTGTATTCAGTTTCCTTGGATATTCCAATGACACTATTGAGGTTGTGCCCAACAGCAAGATAGATATTGGATTATCATCAGAAAATAAAAAATTAAAAGAAGTTGTTATTAATGGAAATACAGGAGGGGCTTATGTTTCCCGCCTCAATGCCCGTAATGTTCAGGTAATCACTAAGAATGAGATTTTCAGGGCTGCCTGCTGTAACCTCGCTGAAAGTTTCGAAACCAATGCCTCTGTTGATGTTTTGTATAGTGATGCGATTACCGGGGCAAAACAAATTCAATTGTTGGGATTATCAGGAGTTTACAGCCAGATAGTTACAGAAAATGTCCCCCTGGTTCGAGGATTGGGATCTTCCTTTGGACTCAACTATGTTCCCGGTTCATGGATGGAATCTATATTGGTATCCAAAGGAACGTCATCAGTGGTGAATGGTTTTGAGTCCATCACAGGACAAATTAATGTAGAGTATAAAAAACCGGCAAGCAGTGAAAAACTATTTGTTAATTTATATGCCAACAGTTACGATCGTTTTGAAGCAAATATGAATACGCGATTGAAGATCAGTGACCGCCTAAGTACGATGTTTTTTGCCCATGCAAGCCAGTTTCAAAAGCCATTTGACAAAATTGGCGTTGACGTCAATAAAGATTATGAAAATGGAGACAAATTCATGGATCTCCCTAAAACCAAGACGATTAATGTATTCAACCGCTGGGATTACAATATCCAAAACAGGATGGACTCTCGCTTTGGGATCCAGTACCTTGAGGAGCAACGTGACGGCGGATGGATGACATTCGACAAAAACACATTTACCCGCGACACGGTTGGCATTGCCAATCTTACCAAGCCCTATGGAATCGGTTTAAAGACCAAACGCCTGGAAGCTTTCTGGAAGAATGGGATCATTTTCCCGGAGAACCCGAACAAAAGTTTAGGATTGATCGTCTCAGGGATCAGCCAAAAGCAGAATGGCTTTTTCGGATTAAACACTTATGATGCCAAAGAAAACAGCTTGTATGCCAACCTGATTTACGCTACAACAATCGGAAATCCTGACCATAAAATAAGCGGTGGTGCGAGCTTTCAGCTCAATGACTACCAGGAAGATTATGACCGTATTGACATTCGCTATCTTTTCCAGGAAACCGGTAATATTAATGACCTTTTTAAAATATTTAGCGTAACCAATAACATTTACATCAATAACCGTAAGGAGTTAATCCCGGGTATCTTTGCCGAATACACTTATAAATACACTGATATTTTTTCAATGATACTCGGTCTAAGAGCTGATCATCACAATGAATATGGCACGTTTTATACACCCCGAATGCACATGAGATACCAGTTTGCTGAGCACTGGACTGTTAAAGGTTCTGCAGGGAAAGGTTACCGTACAGCGAATATTTTTGCTGAGAATTATTCAATTATGGCCAGTCAGCGAATTCTTAATTTCCCCGACCAGCATTCTTCCACTGATTATAACTTTGGCTTAAAACAGGAAGAGGCTTGGAATTACGGCTTAAATCTTGCCTATGATTTCAAATTATTTAAAAGGAAGGCATTGATTGACTTTGATTTTTACAGAACCGACTTTGTAAACCAGGTCGTTGTAGACATGGACCAGATCCCGAATATCGCTTCTAACGCCGTATATTTTTACAACCTGAATGGCAAGTCTTTTTCCAATGTTGGTCAGTTACAACTTACAATGGAACCTGCAAAAGGCTTTACTGTCCTGGCTGCCTACCGTATCAATGATGTTTGGATGACAACAAATGGTAGGCTACAACAGAAAGCATTCGTTAACGCCTATAAAGGACTGATTACCCTGGCATATGCCACCAAATTTGACAAATGGAAATTTGATATAACAGGTCAGTTCAATGGTAAAGGCAGGATACCCAGTACGGAAAACATGCCTCCTATCCTGCAACGCAATGAATATTCCCCAGAATTTTTCAACCTCCTGGCACAGATTAGTCACAAATATAAAAAATGGGACTTCTATTTTGGGGGTGAAAACCTGACTAACTTCACACAAAAAGACCCTATCACTGAGGGATTTGCGCCCTATCATACCCATTTTGACACCTCGATGGTCTGGGGTCCGCTGGTTGGTGCAACAGCGTACGCAGGCTTTAGGTACACTGTAAAATAAAATAAAAATATTTTTATCTTTGATTCCTGCCCGGGCAGCCCCTGAATGTTTATTTCAGGGGTTGTTTTTGTTACATTAAAACCTCATCCGATGCTAACTAAAAAAGACTTGCAACAACTCAAGGAAAAAGGCATTAGTCCTGAAACCCTGAACCACCAACTACAAAACTTCCAGGATGGGTTTCCATATGTTAAGTTGCAACGTCCGGCAATAATTAATGATGGTATAAGAGTCTTGAAAGAAATAGAGGCAAATTTATTTTCAGATGAATATGAAGACAACACCAGGGATCTTAAACTGATCAAATTCGTCCCGGCTTCCGGAGCAGCCAGCCGGATGTTTAAAAGCCTCTTTGAATTTACCGAATGGTTCGACCGGACTGAGCAAGCCTTTGACAAACTCAATGCTGACAGGGGTTTCCAGTCCATTCATTATTTTCTCTACCATTTAGAGAACTTTGCATTCTATGATGAGTTGCGTTATGCAATGGCTAAAGACAACCTCGACCTGGTAGCCAGTCTTGATTGCGGTGATTATAACACCATCATTGAATATCTTTTAAGTGCAAAAGGCCTTGATTATGGCAGCCTGCCAAAAGGTTTGCTACGTTTTCATTCCTACCCTGAAGGGAATCGGACTTCAATTGAAGAACACCTCGTTGAAGGTGCTATGTATGCCCGCAACGTGGATGGTCGCATTCATATCCATTTCACATTATCCCCTGAACACATCGCTAAATTTGATGCTCTTATCAGCACGGTTATTGAGAAATATGAAATGTTGTTTGATGCTAAATATGTTATCACTCATTCTATTCAAAAACCCTCCACTGACACACTTGCTGTTGAACTTGATAACGAGCCATTCCGTGAAGTTGATGGAAGTTTATTATTTCGACCCGCAGGTCATGGTGCGCTATTAGAGAATCTGAACGACCTGGATGCCGACATCGTATTCATAAAAAACATCGACAATGTTGTGCCTGATAAAAGCAAGGCGATACCCCGGATTTACAAAAGAGCTCTTGCCAGTATCCTCATTAAACTTAAAGAACAAACCAATAAATATCTCAATGTGATGGCTGTCGTGCAGGTTTCAGCCCTGCGCCTGACAGAAATTGCAACTTTTGCAGCTCATGACTTAAGTATTCAGCTACCAGCGGGATTTAACAAGATGGAAGATGTTATACAGCAAAAAATATTATTTGATTTGCTTGACAGACCCATACGCATTTGTGGGATGGTGAAAAATGTCGGGGAACCGGGTGGAGGACCGTTTTGGGTAACGGATGCCCATGGGAATACAAGCCTCCAGGTCGTTGAATCTTCACAAGTTAATATTAATGATGCCCCGCAACAGGCAATTTTTAACGGGGCAACTCACTTTAACCCGGTTGACCTCGTTTGCACATTGAAGGACTACCGGGGTCAGAAATTCGATTTGCAATGCTTTGTGGATCCTGAAACTGGATTTATTTCTACCAAATCGAAAGATGGCAGGGCACTCAAAGCACAGGAATTGCCTGGCTTATGGAATGGTGCCATGGCGAAATGGACAACATTGTTTGTTGAAGTACCAATCGTTAGTTTTAATCCGGTAAAAACAATCAATGACTTGCTAAGGGAAGAACACCGTTAACAATCGTATTTCTACGAATAATTTGTTAATTGAACCTTTCGATTTAAATCGGGTTCTCAGTTCGTCGCTTATAGGTAAACCGCTTCTCCTCCCCTTTCATCATCCGCTGAATGTTCTTACGGTGCATAAAAGGCACAAATACTGCTACTACAATGGAAAAGAGCATAAAGATGGGATCATGAATTTCAAATATGAACCAGGTTGCCAGGGGTGTGGCCACAGCAGCCGCGATTGAGGCTAGTGACACGATCCGTCCGATTAGAAAAACAATAATAAATACCACAACGACACATATCAATAAGTTTGGATGTAGCCCCAGCATTACACCAACCAGGGTAGCCATCCCTTTTCCGCCTTTAAACCCCACATACACAGGAAAAACATGCCCCAGCACTGCTGCTGTCGCCAGCCCTACAGAAAACCAGGTAAATTGCGTCGGGGTTAAGCCATCAGTATAGACAAAATGTGGAATATAGACAGCAAACCAGCCTTTAAAAATATCGAAAACCAGAACAACCAAACCAGCTTTCAGACCAAGGGTACGCATGGTATTGGTAGCACCTGCATTACCGCTACCATGTTTGCGGACGTCAATCTTGAAAATACTCCGGCTCAGCCAAACAGAAGTAGGAATAGAACCTATTAAATAGGCCATTACCAATGCCAAAACTATTTGTAACCAATGGAGCATCTGTTTTTTTTCGAGAAGGTAAATATATACAATTTACTCAGTCACATTTTCCATTCTCCTGATAAAATCCTTTTTCTTCTTGACTGTACTTACGTTATACCGGTAGGTTTCTTCTCCTTTTTCACCTTTTTGGGTGCGCTTATCCGGTTTCATTTCGGTGATAATCTTGTTAAAATCAGCACTTGATGAAATCGTCTGCATTAATCCACGACTATAATTAAAATAATACCATTCATTTTCTGAGATCTCTAAATATATGTCAAGTATATCTCCTGAGCGTTTCTTGCTGATCTCAATGTAACCCTTCACAAACTTGTTGATCTGGTTCTTTTCCATATTGCCAATACCAAGATCGCCTTGTGATACATATGAATTTGTGACACTATTCCATTTAAAATTCACATCAGCCAGTAAAAGGGTGTGATTCAACTCAGAAGGAAGACGCTTCATCCCACCATACAAGCTAATTTCAGTGATTTTTTCATCAGCCTGTTTTACACCAAGCATCTCACCTAGGGCTTGTTTGTATTTATCCTTACTCAAATCAACAGCCGGAAGATTCGTTTTCTCCAGGCTTTCATGGATCATCTTCATGGCATTGTCTGCAAAAAAGAAATCAAGACTGAGCACAAGGTCAATTTTTGCAGAATCCGGAATAATATAATAGTCAACATTCCCAAAGCTACTGATTTTCAGCTGTCCGAATGATGTTCCCAGGTTAACAACACCTTCGCCATGAAGCAAACAGTTCTTGGTATTTAAGGTGAGTAAGCTACCAGGTAAGGACGGTTGTTTCAACTTTTCTGCTGACGCGATTTGGTATTCTTCCTTGTCAGGATTATATTGAACAAACCCTCGGGCAGATATCACATCCTGATCGCTATAATTTTGCTTGTTTGTTAGGAAAGCGGAATAAATATGATTGTTTTTTTGTGAAAAAGCGAGTGCTGCAAATAGGGCCCGGTTGTTCACATCTTTTAATTCCTGGGTAACCGGCAATCGAATCTCTTTGGGATTTAACTCTGCCTCAAATCTGACCTTTGCCCTTGGCAATGTATCACAGTCATGATGGATACGATAGCCGCCGGTGAATGTCAGGTACTCCCTACTCGCTTTAAGACGGGCATCACCCGAGAAATCGAAGTGTTCATTCAAATGAAAATTGAGTTCATCCGGGATTTTTCCATGTGCAAACGTTTGCAAGGTAGAATCGACCGCAATCCTGTCTAAAGCAATATTTTGCTTAACATCTTTATCATCAATATAATCGTATTGTCCTGTTCCGGTGAAACTTCTCCGCGATTGAATATTGATGACGGCTTCATGAATCGCATGATATTTAGTGACTGTATTTGCCAGGACTCTTGCATTTTTCAGTGTATCCATGCGGGCATCTTTGTATATCGTCACTTTTCCCATATCAGGAAATATTGCGGCATCAGCAACTTTAATAAAACTTACTTGTTGCGCATAGATGATATTGTTGCGTAAATTATAACGTGCCTTCGGCGAATTAAAACGCAAAGAATCCTGCTTCGGATTTGTAGAAACAAATTCAGAGCCACTAATATCAATATCAACAAGTTGTCGCATATTCTGTTCTGTAGTTTCTGGAACAACGGTATTTTTACTATTACTCAGGGCAATTTCTTCTTTGTCCATATACCATTCAAACTCATCCATGAAACAGATATATTGATTTACAGGAAAGTCAACTTTGGATCCTCCTCCATTCGACTTAAATTCACCCTTGCGATCCTTAAAATCAATGTGGGATTTGTAATTATGTGTTGAAAATGCCAGTTGTACCCTGTCAATAGTCTGCAAACGGAAATTCGCCGTATCAGAATCAAATACCTTATTTTTAAACTTGAATAAAGAAGCGTCCATTTCTGCTTCAGCCACATTGATGATGCCTGCACCGGTAAGTCCGGCAGGGGTTAACTGAAGCAATCCCCTGATTTTTGCCTCCCCATTATACATCACAATAGCTGTATCAATACTCCGGATCGACATCAGGTCTTTGTAAGGTGACCAATGCTGGCTCACATGGATAGCCTTAACTGCAGGATTCTCTGGCTGACCAGTGTTTTCAGCAAGTTCATAATTGTCAAGAACGGCTTTCACCGAATCCGGGTAAAAAGTAAAATCATGCGAAGAAGAAGTGGCGGACAAGTACTTTAAAACGCCATCCCCCTTTAATCCTCTATGGCTCATGTCAATAACATTTGTAAAACCCCCCTTGCCGCCATATGCGGGGAATCCAGAAGGCGGTGTTTGTCTCACAAATCCAAGGGAATAATCTGGTTGAACTTTTAGAGGTTCTTCAATGTCGGGGAAAATATTGGCTGACACAAGAAATCCTGAGAATTTGATATCGTCTGTGGCAATTTTATCGAGGTTTGAGATCGAAAAAGGGTAAACATGGAAAAAGAATTTATCCCGCTTATAGGCCCCTTTCTGAATCCCATAACCGTCATAAAAAACATATGCATCATTTTTACTATTGAAAATTGGATATTCAGGGTAGGAAGTGGTCCCAGATTTATTGTTTGGCTGGTCAATCAGCAGATCACCGCTAAGCTCCCGGATAACTGTCCTGACCCTGATCAGTGGGTTTTCTCCATATTCATTGGTTTCACGTGCCCTGACTTTAAAACTAAGCGAATCAATTGTCGGTAATTCAAGTTTGAACTTGGTGTATTCGAAGGCACAATCCCTGGCAAAAAAATCGAACAAGCCAGCATGTACTCTTCCGGAGAAACGAAAGTCACGATTTTTCTGAAGTGTGAGTTCCTGGTTCGTTGGATATATATAAACAGCCTGGGAATCACTAAGGTATACCGTGGCAACACCCCTGAGTTTCATTTCGAAATTCAACAAACTCAAGGTCGCATTGGAATGTGCAGTAATGATAGAGTTAAACTGAATGACATCATAGTCTGTGCGCTTACCCATCGCATTTAAATAATCAAAAAGCCGGTCTTTGATATACCCTGTCTTCGTGCCTGTGTTATAAATGAGAAATCCTTTAATGGCCAGATTGAGCAACATGGCCTCTGCTACTTCAACAGGCTTGTGAATAAAAATGGCAAACTCTTCCAATAAAATATCTTTGGAATGGTACTTTTTATAATAACTCATAACCCTGTCAAGTGGATTGATATCATCCATGCCCTGCATCTTGTGGTATCGTGACTCACGGAAATAGTTACTGGATTCAAACAAGGCATTTCCTTCGCCACCAGGACCTTTGATCATGGTAAAATCAATTTTGGGCTCATCCATTTTCCAATATACTGCTTCGACATAAATATCAACCTTGTGATAGGAGTCAAAATACGGCGACTGCGGCATGCCTTCTTCGGTTCTCAACATTGACAACTCACGCGTGGCATTCATATATTTCATTTCCAGACCGGGATGGTAAACCGAATCTTCTTCCCAATATATTGTAATTGACGCACGGCTCGAGCTAATCCTATCCTTGCGTATAATAAAATCCTTTGAACCCACTCTCACGAATACCTGGTCTTTGCGTTTGAAAAGCAAATAAGCATCATCAGTCTTATTACCTGATCCGAACAATTTCGCACCCCGCATCGAGAATCCGCCCTCATAATCTATTTCTTTAAAAATCTCATTGATACGTAAACGTGTATCATAAGATGTAAATCGAGGAAAGGAAGCCCTATCCTCTGTAGAACTTGCCAAAATCTTCTCTTCCAACCTTCCCAGCAAGGGTTTCTCAAAATACTCAGTATTATGAAAAACTACAGAATCTGCATCATACTTTGAAAAACGGACTCCAATTCTATAATTACCAAGATCTGCCCACACCTGGTCCTCTGCAAGTCCGGCTCTCACCCAACTCACTTTACCACCTTTGCCTACCCACAAACTCACGGTTGGATAATAGATCCCTTTGGTCGCATGAATGACAGAACTGTCGCCATTGGCAATACACGTTAAATCTAAGGACGGAAAGGTAACATAGGGAACGCTGTCGTAGGAAAATGAATAATTATTGCTGCTTGATTTCCATTTCGTTGCCCCGGATTTATACAATACATTTTCGCGAAACAATTTATTTGAGATATCCAGAAAAGCCAGGAATTTACGACTACTGCTGACGTCCAATGACTTATCAAGTATTGCAAACCAGGCATTGACACTTTTCTCCTCAGGCCCGGTTTCCTGAAATGCTAAAATTGCTGAAAGAAATTCATAATAATGAGGCACGGGCCTCATCTTATATTTCAGCATTTTATTGGCCATCTCCATCACCTTTAACTCGCGCTGTTTACTGAATTTCCCTGACAACCATGAAGCAATAAATTGCTCCATGAGCAACTTACCTTCTTTACGCTGATCTTTGTCATAAACACTTTCAAAATACTTACCCAGGTCTTCAGTAAACTTCAAAGTATCCAAACTGAAACTCTTGGGCAGGTTCTGGGCAAACAGAACAGGGCCGCTTAACAAAATCAATAGCAGGAAAAGGTTCTGAAAAAGTCTAAATCTCACGTTGTTAGTATTTAAGCTTTGCAAATTCAGCAGCAACCCAATTATTCTTAACAAGATGACCCGATAGAGAAATGCCATGACGATCAGTTTCCTTCGAAATCAAAGCAAGATCTTTTTCATAAAAACCGGAAAGAATCAATCGACCACCCTGCTTGAGGACTTTTGCATATTTGTTAATATCCTCCAGTAAAATATTCCGGTTAATATTGGCAATAATCAGGTCAAAATTCCTTGTACCAAGCAGGCTCGCATCTCCCTGCAGCACCTCTACCAATAGGGTTTCATTACGCTCAACATTCTCAATAGAATTCAGATACGCCCATTCGTCATTGTCGATAGCCAAAACACTTGAGGCTTGCAGCTTTGCAGATAAAATAGCAAGGATACCTGTACCGCAGCCCATGTCCAGCACCGACAAGCCCACAGGAGGCTCGTTGAGTAACAATTCCATGACCAGTGATGTTGTCTCATGGTGGGCTGTTCCAAAAGACATTTTGGGCTCAATAATGATCTCAAGTGGGAACGCAGGATCTGCCTCGTGGAAAGGAGCTCGCACCCTGCATTGACTGGCTATAACTACAGCTGGAAAATTGCTTTCCCAAGTTGCATTCCAGTTTTCTTTAGGAAGTTCTTTAAAAGTGTATTGGGTTGAAAATCCCGCCAACTCCTCCTTTAATAAGTTCTTTAACAGATTCTCCGAAAAATCTCCCTCGTGAATATAAGCAGTAAGGCCCTTGTCATGATCCACAAAGCTTTCATATCCTAGCTCACCCAGGTAAGCCATGAGAATCTCCGGATCAAATTTTCCGGGATCAAACTCAAATTCTAATTGAATATATGACATTAACCTTAAAATTAATACAACTTGATTTTATAAAGACCTGATTATTCCCAGGAAATCGTTTGCTTTTAACGAAGCGCCCCCGATAAGTCCACCATCTACATCTGGCTGTTCGAATAATTCGATGGCATTTACCGCATTGCATGACCCACCATAAAGAATTGAGGTAGTCAATGCCAATTCTTCCCCGTATTTCTGATGAATCAGGCTACGAATGAAGGAATGCATTTCCTGGGCTTGTTGTGGAGTGGCATTCAAGCCGGTACCTATAGCCCATACTGGTTCATAGGCGATCACGACCTGGCGAAAATCTTCCTCATCCAATTTAAAGATAGTTTCATTGAGTTGTTTTTCAACAACTTGCTGTTGGGCTCCTTGTTCTCTTTCAGCTAAAATCTCGCCACAACAAAAAATAGGAGAAATCGCATGACTAATCACTGCCTTGACTTTTTCATAAAGAAATTCATTGTCTTCATGAAAATATTTCCTGCGCTCAGAATGACCAATGATGCAATATTCCACACCGATCTCACTAAGCATCGCTGCTGAGATCTCACCTGTAAAAGCCCCGGAATCCGCTGGATATACATTCTGTGCACCCACACTAAAATGACTTTCAATGCCAATGTCAGTGGCCAGTTCAAGATAAGGGTATGGCGGACATATTACAACGTGTGCAATTTCAGGTGGGTGTTTATCCAAAGCCTCCGAAATCTCAAGAATCAAGTCCTCAGCTTCTTCGAAGCTTTTATTCATTTTCCAATTTCCGGCAACAATTTGTTTTCTCATCAGATTTAATTTTAGGTCATGCTACCCTGACACGTGGGTCAAGCCAGCCATATACGATATCTACAAAAATATTAATAAAAACGAGCAATACAGATACAAAAAGAACAGACCCCATTACTACTGGCAAATCATACTTCTCGAGTGCTTCCACGATAACAACACCCAATCCCTTCCAGTCGAATACAAATTCAACGAAGACCACCCCTGCCAGCATGGAAGCCAACCATCCGGAAATTGCAGTAACAACAGGATTCAACGCATTCCGCAAGGCGTGATGTGTCACAATGCGTGTGGTGCTCAAGCCTTTGGCTTTTGCCGTTCGGATATAATCCTGTGACAAGACATCCAGCATAGAACTCCGTGTCAGTTCCACAATAATCGCCAACGGGCGCATTCCCAGTGTAATTGCTGGCAGAATGATATTTTTCAGACTTAAAAACTCGCCCCTGCCAAAGTCATCAACGGTATACAAACTACCCACCATGTTCAAATTGGTAAGATCTCCCAAAATGAATGCAAAAATCCATGCGATCAGCACAGCAGCAAAGAATGAAGGTAGCGACATTCCAAAGACTGAAAGCACCAAAGAAACCCGGTCAAAAAAACTATTTTGATACAAGGCAGATAAAACACCAATAAAAACTCCTATTAAAATTGCGAATGTCATTGCCACAATGGCCAGGATGCATGTCGCTGGAAACGCCTGGCTTATGATAGATGAAACCTCACGCTTACTTTGATAGGAACGACGTAAATAAGGTTTCTTCAGCACGATAACTTCGCCTCCGGTAAATTTCAGCAACCTTATTGCAGAACTATATTTGGTAGTATCCAGGTACCAATAGCTTTTTGAATCAAATTCATTATGAAAAGAAAGTGGACTGAGATCGTTCAGGAAATTAAAATACTGACTTGTCAGTGGTTTATCTCGTCCCAGGTCCTTGTTGATAGCAGCCACCGAAGAAATGTCAGCCCGTTGCCCCAGCATCATCCGTGCGGGGTCACCCGGGAGTACATTGAATAATAGAAAGACCACGGTGATTACACCCAGCATCACCAATATGCCATAAGCCAGTCGCCGGATGATAAATTTTAGCATCTAAATATACTAGTTAGTGCTCTTATTCAAAGGGAATTCTCGCTCAAAGTCACTGATTGCAGGGATATCCCGAAAATGCCATTTTTTTGTGACCCTGGCATTCTTTAAAAGCACAATACCCGGGTTTGACCGGATCATCGTCCTCAATTCCTTGTCGTCAGTATTATAAAAAGGAACACTAACCCCCAGATTCTGAGAATATTTTTTGATATCATCTTTAATTGAGGCAGTGAGTCCAATGACTTGATAACCAGCTTTGCTGGCATCTTTGTAAAACTGATCCAATTTTTGTAGATGCTTTGGTTTTGCCTGGCTCAGATCGACAGCGACGAGAAAAATCAGGTAATCATGAGTTTTCATGAAAGCACGGGTATGATTACCGCCAGCCGTGTCCAGGATATTGAAATTCGGGGCAGGATAAATATTGGGATCTACAATACGTGTGGTATCAAAGACCCAATTTGCCATCCAAACACTATCCTGCCATGGCAAATCTTTGGAAAGAAAGACTTTCTTCTCTCCGGTGGTTTTGTTTTTATAGGAAAGATAGGTTTGTGTTGGTTGAATACTGTCAGGCATCATCTTATTACCTGTCTTCCATGACGTGAATTCAAGCGGTGGAAGATGCCTGAGGCTATTCATGGAAAAATAAAGAAAACCAACAGGAATGAGTATGAGTAAAATATTGGCAATTGGGGGCCGGTAAGGACTACGGAATTTTTTTCGGTATATAAAAATCACAATTGCCAACGAGATTAGTACGATATTTTTATAAAAGGTTTCCCAGTTTCCAAGTTTCAGAAAATCGCCAAAACAACCACAATCCGGAACTGTATTAAATAACGCATCGAAGAACGTCAATACAGTAAAATATATCATCAGCAAAAGGCTTCCCCAGGAAGTAATTTTCGGCTTCAGATTAAGTAAAAGATAGACGCCCAGCGCAAATTCGATCGCACATAAAATCACCGAAAGTGATAATGATAATGGCTCCGCCCACGACATCCCGTAGGCAACAAAATAATCCTCAATCCGGTATGCAGTCCCCATGGGATCAACACCTTTAACAAATCCTGAAAAGATAAATACCAGTCCTGTAAGTACCCTGGCAATATTGCTGATAATTTTCATTTTAAAAAAAATTGATTAAAATTTATCCTCAGAAGAACTAATAAAACGCTATTCTTCCTCCAGAATTTTAATTAATGCAAAAGCTGCATAATTGATGATGTCAAGAAAATTTGAGCCTACACCTTCAGAAACAAAAGTAACCCCTTCATTGTCTTCTATCTGCTTAATTCGCAATAGCTTAACAAGAATAAGATCATCAAAAGAGCTGATCCTCATATTGCGCCATGCTTCACCGTAATCATGATTTTTATTCATCATCAGCATTTTTGCTTCTGTAGAATAATGGTCGTAAAGACGCAAGGCTTCTATCAAATTAAGGTTTGGATCATCAGAATAACCAAGCTCCAGCTGAATAAGGGCTATGATAGAATAATTAAGGATCCCGGCGAATTCCGGCTTAATCCCTTCTGCCACCTTTTGGCTACCCTTCTCACCAATACTCCTGATCCGTTGCGCTTTAATATAAATCTGATCTGTCAGGCTTGAAGGCCTTAAAACTCGCCATGAACTGCCATAATCAATCATCTTTGCCTCAAATACAGCTCTGCAATCCCCGATCACTGTATCAAATTCCTGTTCTGTATTCACCGAATTAATCTTTGTTTATTGCTGAATTATGTAATTTTGAATAATTATTACCATTAAAAACCAAGACGGAATTTCGTAGTAAACCTCCTCGTCAACCTAAATTTATCAATAAAACAATTGTTAATCAACAAATTACAACATTGATTCCGAGCCATAAAGATACTGAATTTATTAAACAAAAAACGCTTAACCTTGGTGAACATCTGAAAATCCTTGACCAACCTTTGGTGATGGCTATCCTGAATCTTAGTCCGGATTCTTTTTATAAAACTCCAACAAACAAATACACACCTGATCTTGAAAAGCAGATCATTGAACGTATTATCGAATTAAGACCTTATTGCGAAATCCTTGACTTAGGAGCTGTTTCAACACGCCCAGGAACCAAAGGAATCCCAATTAAAGAAGAAGCAAATCTATTAAAACCTGTTTTACAAATCCTAAGGCGTGAATTTCCGGATCTGCCACTGTCTGTTGACACCTGGCAATCGGAAATCGCAAAAATGGCTGTTGCCGAAGGAGCTGTTATGATCAATGACATTTCAGGTGGAACATTGGATGAAAAAATGTTCAGAACCATTGCCGGTTTAAAAGTTCCTTATGTACTGATGCATATGCAAGGAAGCCCGGAAACGATGCAAATTAAACCTCACTACCATGATGTTGTCAACGAAATAAAGCTTTTCTTCGCACAGAGAATTGAAGAACTAAAATCTTTAGGGGTTAATGACATCATACTGGATCCGGGTTTTGGTTTCGGAAAAACAGTAGAACACAATTTTCTCATTTTAAATAAGCTTAGCTCATTCAGAGTCTTTGGCCTGCCAATTCTTGCCGGCCTTTCCAGAAAATCATTTATTCAAAAAACGCTCTCTGTTCCTGCTGAGGAGGCACTAAATGGAACTACTGTCTTGAATACAATTGCCCTTTTGCAGGGGGCAGATATACTGAGAGTTCATGACCCGCGGGAGGCGAAGGAGGTGGTCAGGCTGTTGGCTAAGGGTTGCTAGGCTGAGGACTATTGATCTGAGGGCTGTTCGGCTGACGTAATTATCATTTATGCGGAAGTTTGGTCTTCTTCAGAAATTGCTTAGTCCTGGTTTCTAATACGAAATCGTCCTCAATTTTGTACATTTGCCCATTAATACGAACGAATGGTCCTACTTTTTTTTGACAATCTTATCCACCTTCAATTAATAGATGTCATTGACATCCTGTTTGTTGCAATTCTTCTTTACCAATTTTACAACCTGATAAAAGGTACTGGTGCCATCAATATCTTCCTGGGTATTATAGCATTTTATATTGTTTGGAAAGTTGTAAGGATGCTTCATATGGAGTTGCTCTCTGAAATCCTTGGCGCATTTATCAGCGTTGGCTTTATTGCTTTAATTGTGGTATTTCAGCCCGAAATCCGAAAATTTCTTTTCATGCTTGGGACACCAAATTTCATGGGAAACAAACCTAAACGTTTCTTTTTCTGGCGATTGCGCCTAAAAGACCCAACCAAACTTGATTTTTACCCGATTGTCGCCGCCTGTGGTAGAATGTCGAAAACGAAAACCGGGGCTTTACTGGTAATTGCTCATAGGAATGAACTTCAAGCCTTTGTCCTCACAGGGGAACAAATTGACGCCCAAATTTCGACTCAGCTTATTGAGAACATTTTCTTTAAAAATAGTCCATTACATGATGGGGCTTTAATTCTGGTCGAAAACCGTTTAAAGGCTGCACGTTGTATTTTACCGGTTTCTGAAAACCAGGACCTGCCGGATGGGCTTGGCTTACGTCACCGAGCCGGCATTGGAGTTACGGAACAAACGGACGCATTCTGTATTATGGTCTCTGAACAAACAGGAGGAATCTCAGTTTGTAAAGGCGGATATCTTAAAAAAGGCCTTAGTATAGAAGAACTACAAGAAATCCTGGAAGAAGAATTCAATGCCATCTGATTTTGATCTGAAAATCATTCAATTACAAATCAATCTGATTTCAGTATCCGCCTGAACCAATTATTTTGCCCCTGTGTTTTTTGCTTCAAATTCCCTTATTAGCGCTTCAGGAGACTTGCCCAGGTTATTAAGCATCGCTTGTGCATCATCTGCAAAATCATTTCTTGGATATAACTTAAGAAACTTTTGATAAGTCTGCCGGGCCATATCCAGGTTATTAAGAAGGGTCTCGTAAACAAAACCTTTCATAAACAAACACTCAGGTGCATTACGATATTGAGTATAATCGTTACAAACCCTATCGAAAAATTCAATAGCACGCATAGCATTCCCCGTATTCATCATGATCTCCCCTGCTTTTTGAAGGTATCGTGGCGTTAAGGTATCACTAGGATATTGAGCAGCAAAGGCCTCATAATTCCTGACCAACTCCGCGGATTTGGCTTTATCAATAGGCTTGCCGGGAGAAACCAGTTCCTTCTCCAGAACTTTAATTTTTTCACTAAGTTTCTCATTGGACGTTTTACACGATAATATCACCACACATAAAACAATCATCAGAAACCATGGTCTTATAATTCTCATTTTAAATCAGTTAGTAAAATAAACAATTCTTTAAATTCTGTCGCAAACAAGGGAAAAAATGCTGTAGCCAAAAATAACAAATTTACTCATTATTCATAGTTATTCGAAAGCAATGCTGCTTTGACGGTGTTATCCCGACACTGATTTTCGCAACATTTCAGTATCGGTATTTGTCGAAACAAAGAGAAATGTGTGCAAGGATCTTGATCCTTGCACAACAACACTTAATGTATTCACCATGTAGCTTATATTAATCCAAAGATCTGTACTTTTGTCAGGGATATATTTTTTTTCTGAAGCTTTATTCGAAATTTAAGACCCTCAAGATCCAAGGATGAAAGGACTGCTTTTTACCGTCTGTCTATTTACAATGTTCAGTTTCACGCTGACAGCGCAGACTTTTTCAAACAGCAACTTGCCCATCGTCATTATTAGTACCGACAATTCAGTACCGATTCCGGATGCACCCAGGGTTTTAGGTAATATGAAAATTATTTTCAGAGGACCAGGCATGAGAAATTATCTTACTGACAAGGACTCATTGTATTTTCTTAACTATAATGGTCGTATCGATATAGAAATCAGAGGATCTTATTCACAGTCGTCCCCTAAAAAAGCCTATGGTTTCACGACAAGACAAGTTGACAACATTTCTACAAACAATGTTAGCCTTCTCGGGATGCCAATCGAAAACGACTGGATCCTCAATGCAATGAGCTATGAACCCTCTCTCATCAGAGATTATCTTTGTTATAATTTATCCCGGAGAATTGGCGATTATGCATCAAGAACAGCCTACTGCGAACTTGTTGTTAACGGCTTATACAGAGGACTTTACCTGCTTGAAGAGAAAATAAAACCTGATGGAGACAGAGTCGACGTTCAGAAAATAGCAACCACCGACAATTCAACACCTGAGGTTACTGGCGGATACATCACAAAAGCCGATAAAACGACAGGAGGTGATCCTATTGCATGGACAATGTCAAGTTTTTTCGGGAATAATGACATTCAATTTATTCATGACTGGCCCGACCCATCTGCCGTGACCTATCAGCAAAACAGCTATATAAAGTCAGTTTTTTTTAACTTACAGAGTACCGCAACAAGCAACAATATCTCATTAACAAATGGTTTTCCTTCTATTATCGACATCCCCTCTTTTGTAGATTTTATGATAATAAATGAGCTATCCAGTAATGCAGATGCTTATGTTTACAGTACATATTTCCACAAAGACAGAAACGCAAAATTGAGGGCTGGCCCTATATGGGACCTAAATCTTACATTTGGAAACGATCTCTTTAATCTTGGTTTTGACAGAAGCAAAACCGATGTCTGGCAATTTTCAGATTATGACAACGAAGGCCCGCGCTTTTGGAGAGACCTTTTTAATAACACACAGTATAAGTGTTACTTATCTAAACGCTGGCATGAACTTTGCTCACCTGGATATCCTCTCTATGTGCCCAATATCCTGAACCTGATCGATTCAACTGTTTCATATATTAGTGAAGCTGTGGTGAGAGAAAATGCCCTGTGGGGTAATGTTGGTAACCACCAGTTACAAATCAATGGGATCAAGACATTTATCAATAGCAGGATTGCCTGGATCGACAATCATATTGGCCCATATTCTGCATGCTACAATGTAGCTGTTCCTCCATTAGCGATCACAAAGATTATGTATCACCCGGCGGTCTCTTTTAGTTTTCCTACAAGCGACGACCAGGAGTTCATTGAAATTACAAACACGGGCAATTCAATGGTGGATCTGACTGGAATATATTTTGCCGGAACGGGCTTGGTATATCAGTTTCCTCCGAGTTCTTCCATCTTGCCAAATAGTTCTATTCAATTGGCCAGCAACGCATCGACATTTCATGCCAAATATGGCATATTTCCCTTTGGACAATATACCAGGCATTTGTCAAATTCGAATTATAATCTTTTAATTGTTGATGGGTTTGGAAATATTATCGATCATGTACATTATTATGATCATTCACCTTGGCCTGACGCTGATGGAAATGGGAAATACCTGCAATTGATTGACACAGCATTTGACAATAATATCCCTTCGAGTTGGATAGCCCTCGATGGCTCCATTTTAAACATAGAATCCATGGCAAGCGGTCCGGAATTACTATTGTATCCAAACCCTATTGTTGACATACTGGAAATAATATCAAGCCATCCTTTGGATCTGATCCAGATTTGCGATATTCAGGGAAGGATTTTGGAATCAATTACAGTAAACTCAAATAAGGCAAGAATCAACATGCAATTATACGCCAGCGGCGTCTATATCATAAAGGCTTTAGGGAACAAAGAAACTTTAGTTGGTAGGGTGGTCAAGAAATAAACCTGACTTAAACCGTTTTACGCTCCAATTCCTTAAGAGTATCGAGCTTTTTCTTTTCCAAAAAGTCCTTTATCCCACATAGGTGCTCCCTGATTCGCTTATTTCCGAATTCATAAACTTTATCGACCAGGCCGTCCAGGAAATCCCTGTCGTGTGAGACAAGGATCATCGTCCCGTCATAATCAGCCAAAGCACTCTTCAAGATCTCTTTAGTTCTAATATCAAGGTGATTGGTAGGCTCATCAAGAATCAGGAAATTCACAGGTTCCAACAACAGTTTTATCATGGCAAGCCTGGTTCTTTCTCCTCCCGACAACACTTTTACTTTCTTGTTGAGATCATCACCCCCAAACATAAATGCACCTAAAATATCCCGGATTTTAGTTCGTATATCTCCTTTGGCGACATCATCAATCGTCTGAAATACAGTGAGTTCCTCGCTAAGTAAGGAGGCTTGATTTTGTGCAAAATAACCGATCATGACGTTATGCCCAAGCTCCAGTTTTCCATCGTAATCAATTTCATTCATGATCGACTTTACCAATGTCGACTTCCCTTCTCCGTTTTTTCCAACAAAAGCAACACGTTCGCCCCTGACAATACTCAAGGAGGCATCGGAGAAAACCAAATGCTCTCCGTAACTTTTTGACATGCCTGTAACCGTCAATGGGTATGAACCTGATCGTGGTGAAGGAGGAAATTTAAGACGTAATGCGCTGTTATCCTCTTCGTCTATTTCTTTGATAGGTAATTTCTCAAGCATTTTTACACGTGACTGAACCTGGAGTGTTTTGGAATAAGTCCCCTTGAACCTATCGATAAACTCCTGAGTATCCGCGATCATTTTCTGCTGTTCATCAAAAGCTTTTTGCTGTTGTTCGCGTCTTTCTCTTCGGAGGATCAGATATTGTGTATAATTTACTTTATAGTCATAAATCCGCCCCATAGTAACCTCAATGGTGCGTGTGGTAATATTATCTATAAAAGCCTTGTCGTGGGAAATCACGATAACTGCCTTGGCACTGTTGACCAGAAAATCTTCAAGCCATTGAACAGATTCAATATCCAAATGATTGGTAGGTTCATCCAATAAAATCAAATCTGGTTTTTGAAGGAGGATTTTCGCCAGTTCAATACGCATGCGCCATCCCCCGCTGTATTCTGTGGTAGGACGGTTAAAATCGTCACGCACAAAACCGAGTCCCAATAATATTTTCTCTACCTCGGCATCATAATTAATCTCCTCTATTGAATAGAACTTTTCTCCCAACAACGCAACCTCCTCACAAAGAGTCATATAGGAATCTGACTCATAATCGGTACGTGTCGTAAGCTGATGATTAAGTGCTTCAATCTCTCTTTCCATGGCATGAACATTCTCAAAAGCCTGCGCCGCTTCCTGGAAAACAGTTCTATGATCTTCAGTCATGAGATGTTGCGGCAGATACGCAATGATGCTATCCTTGGGAGCAGATACTCTACCCCGGCTTGCGGATCTGGCCCCAGCAATAATTTTCAATAGTGTTGACTTTCCAGCACCATTTTTACCCATCAGGGCAATACGGTCCTTGTCATTGATTACAAATGAGATATCCTTAAATAAAGTTGTGCCACCAAACTCGACTGCAAGCCCATCAACTGAGATCATTCCGTTTTTTTAAATTGGCGGCAAAGGTAATCAATAAAGAAGCCGTCCCACCAGAGGTGAGACGGCTTCCTTGAAAATGATTTAATTTATTCTTTTACAAGCTTTTGCGTTAGCTGCTCACCTGATTTCTGGTAGATTGTCATCAAATATAAGCCCTTGGGAAAGCTAGAAACATCAAGTACTTTGGTTCCTTTTGGCAGATTTTCGAAAACAGAGACCTGTTGTCCAACCATATTCATGATGACGATTCTGTTTAAATCAACCGAAGACGTGACGGTCATTACATCAGACATAGGATTGGGATAAATCTGTACATTTCCGGTAGCAGTATATTCAGGAATGCCTACAGTCCAGTTGTTATAATAGGCACTATAAATACTTGTTCCAGCAGGAACCATATACGTACGGTTTGGGCCTCCACTTGGGAACTCACAAGTTGCATCTGACCAGCTACCATTGATTCTGAATTTAAACTGAAGCTCACCTCCAAATTTCAAACTATCAATAGTGATGGTGTAAATACTGTCGTTAGTTGTTGTCAGATGATCGTTTGCGCCATTCCAGCCATTCATGTTACCTGCAATATCAACATAATCAGTTGCAGGATTGAAAACGCCCATCTGGTGATAAACAGACATATTAACATTGAAAGTAACTGTTGATAAGGAGTCGCTATTATACCATGCATTATAAACGTTGGGGCCGGCTTGCATTAAATAGGTACGATTAGGTCCACCGCTTGGAAATTCACAGGTTGCATCTGACCAGCTGCCATTAATACGGAATTTAAATTGAAGGTTATCACCAGCACTGACACCTGTTACAAGTAAATGATAGGTACTGTCATTGGTTGTGGCAAGTTGAGAATTTACGCCACCTGTCCAGCCATTAAAACTACCTGCCACGTCAACAAAATCTGTGCTTGGGTTAAAGGTACCCAGGCTTTTCCAATAAGCCATATTTAAATTAAACTGCAAAGTTGTAGGAAGTGCAGGATTTGGATCATTATTTAAAATGATATCGTCGAAATAAATTACAATATCACTGGTAAGCGTAAGCGGATCCTCAAAATCCGGCATGAAAACTATGGTAGGATAAGTTCCGGTTTTGGAGGAAAAATCAAAAACCATATCCTGCCATACACCGATTACATTAGGTGCTGTAGATACTGCCTGATAGGTGCCATCTGCGCCACCTTCAATCTTAAATTGAATAGGGCTTACACGTGGTTTCCATACTTTGACGTGCATATACTTGTTTGTGGTTACATCAATTCCGGTAGCACTGAAAAATCCGCCCCATGGAACACCATCTTTGTCGCGTACATATTTTATTACATGTGCGCTTGTATTGATTCCGCCTGGATTTGGATTGGCAACAAGCTGAAAATAACTTGAATCACTTGCACCACCATACATCATATTCATCGGGATGACTTCAAAGTCCTCAATTACTGAAGCGGCTGCTGTATTAGGCAAAGAATCGTTATTTACCATAATATCATCATAATAAATCGTGATATCCTGAGTAAGGGTGAGTGGGTCTTCAAAATCAGGCATGAAAGCAATGGTAGGATAGGTTCCAGTAACTGAGGTGAATTTAAAGACCATATCTTGCCACGCATTAATAACCGTTTGCGGATACATAGAGGCTAATTCAAGCGTCCCGGCAGCTCCGCCTTCTAATTTGAATTTAACAGGGCTGATGCGTGGTTTCCAAACTTTAACGTGTACGTACTTATTTACTGTCACATCAACTTGCGTTGGCAAAGCAGACCAAAAACCTCCCCAGGGAACTCCGTCTTTATCACGCAAAAATTTCGCTACGTAATAACTTGTATTAATCCCAGTTTGATGCGGATTTGGAACAACAGTAATAGAGCTTGAATCGGTAGTGCCTCCTAACATCAGGTTCATCGGAATATTCTCAAAGTCAGAAATGACCTGAGCCCACGAAAAACATGAAATCATCATTAAAGAAACAAAAATGAGTAGATTTTTTTTCATAGCTTTTAATTTATATTTACAATTATTAATATCTGTCAAATATAGATAAAAAAGATTACTTTAAAAATATCTACAACCTTCATTTAACAATTTTTTAACGAATCTTATAAACAATCGACTTCTAAACAAATGAGCCCATTGACAAAAAATGATTGGATCTACTTTTTCAAGGAAGGAAAAAGCATCTTGTATTTTACAGTCACCATGCCCATAGTCAACTCCTTAAGCTTTCTTTTCATCATCACTTTTTTCAGGTTGCTCATATGATCCGTCATTAAAATACCCTCAATGTGATCATATTCATGCTGAATGATCCTGGCAATTAAATGATCATAAACCTCATCATAAGCCTGAAATTTTTCATCAAAATATTTGATTCTTATCGTTGAAGGCCTAAAAATCTCTTCATGAATTCCAGGAAAACTCAGACATCCTTCTTCAAACATTGTCTCTTCCCCGCTTCGTTCTACAATTTCTGCATTGATAAAAACCTTGCGAAAGCCATCTGCCTTTGGATCATCTTCGGCAAAAGGGGTAGCATCAATAACAAACAACCTTATGGAATGACCAACCTGTGGAGCTGCCAGGCCAACGCCTGCTGCAGTGTACATGGTGTCAAACATATCAGCAATCAACTTCTGTAAATCAGGGTAGTTTGAGTCAATTTCCACGGCTTTTTTCTTTAAAACCGGGTTTCCGTAAGCAACAACAGGCAATATCATAAATTCATTTTGTTTGACAGTATTTCCATAAAAGACTGCAAAATAATAACGGCACTTATCTTATCAATCAGTGACTTATCCTGCCTGTCCTTTTTCTTTAATCCCGATTCAGCGATGGCCCTGGATGCCATCTTCGAAGTAAACCGCTCATCTACCCATTCAACAGGAATGAAAGGAAATTGTTTACGCAGAGAGCGAACGAAAGCTTCAACATGAACCATAGACTGAGAGGCTTCCCCTGACATCTGTAATGGTTTTCCAACCACAAAAACATCAACGGGCTCTTTACTGACATATTTCTGAAGAAATGCAAGGACAAGATGGGCTGGTATGGTATCCAATGGTCCTGCGATCAGGCGATTCTCGTCTGTGACGGCCAGGCCTACCCTTTTTGTTCCGTAATCAATAGCAAGAATCCGTCCCAATCGTTATAAATTAGTTAAAAGAAGCGGCAAATTTACTAAATCCTAAGACCCATGCGAATATTTGCTAATTTTGATAACCCTTAATAATAATTTCATGAACTTCCTTAAAGCTCATATTGAAGACGCATGGGAGAACAAATCTCTGTTAAAAATTGACTCCTATCAGCAAAGCGTTAATCAGGTTTTGGGTATGTTGGATACAGGTCAAATCAGAGTTGCCGAGCCAATAGGGACAGAATGGCTTGTCAATGAGTGGGTAAAAAAAGCGGTACTTCTGTTTTTTGCCATTAGGGAGATGGAAGTTATGGAAATCGGAACTTTTGAATTTTACGATAAAATTCCCCTGAAAAAAAATTACAAAGAATTAGGAGTGAGGGTTGTCCCTCCTGCTGTAGCTCGTTTTGGTTCCTTTTTAGATCGTGGGGTCGTGCTGATGCCCTCTTATGTAAACATAGGAGCCTATGTCGGTAAAAATACTATGGTTGACACCTGGGCTACTGTCGGCTCCTGCGCTCAGATTGGGGAGAATGTTCATCTAAGCGGTGGCGTTGGCATTGGCGGTGTCCTTGAACCTTTACAGGCAGCTCCCGTCATCATTGAAAATAATTGCTTTATCGGCTCACGCTGTATTGTAGTCGAAGGCGCCAGAATCGGGAAAGAAGCTGTCCTCGGGGCTAATGTAGTTATTACAAAATCAACAAGAATTATTGACGTTTCCGCCGAAATACCTATGGAGTTCCGCGGATTTGTGCCGGAACGATCCGTTGTAATTCCAGGAAGCATCCCCAAAGAATTCGCAGCTGGCATCTACCAGGTGCCTTGCGCCCTTATCATCGGAAAAAGAAAACCTTCCACCGACTTGAAGACCTCCTTAAATGAGGCTCTACGTGACTTTAATATAAGCGTCTAACAATCCTTCTCTATGGCTTCTAAAAGAATAAAACTCACAAATTACTTCCGATTAGCATTACAGTACAGCATGGTGATTGTCCTGTTATACATGATTATTCGTCCATGGGTAGACAAAACATATTCAGCCAATGTCGAAGCTTATTGCCCCGTAGGCGGCATGCAGGCATTCAGTAGCTGGATGGTTAATGACACACTGGCCTGCTCGATGAATACACAGCAAATAGCAATGGGATTAGCCTTGTTGATCGGCATCATTTTATTCAGTAAATTGTTTTGCGCTTATGTTTGTCCAATAGGGATTTTTACAGAATGGCTTGGCCGTCTGGGTTCACGTTTCAAACTCAAATTTACGATCAAAGGTTTTGCCGATAAAGGGCTCCGCATTTTAAAATATGCGCTTTTGTTTACAATGTTTTATTTCACCATCACCAGTAGCGAGCTTTTCTGCCGGAAATTCGATCCGTATTATGCTACCTTGACTGGCTTTAGTGGTGATGTCTCAATTTGGATGGCCATTTCTGCTTTGGGAATTGTGATCCTGGGATCTTTCTTTATTAGACAATTCTGGTGTAAATATGTGTGCCCAATGGGGGCTGTCTCTAATATTTTTGCCTTCACACTACCCTTTTGGGGAATAACGGCTGTATTTATCACTTTAATATTTCTATTTCATATTCAAAACTCCTGGATTTATTACCTGGGTGCATTATGCTTAACTGGCTTTATCATGGAAGCATGGACTGGAAAAACATATATTTTCCCCCTGGTAAAAGTTACCCGGCATGATTCCATTTGTACCCATTGCAAGATCTGCGACAAAGCCTGCCCATATGCTATCGACATTTCGAATGTCGAGAAGGTTAATCACATCGATTGTACACTCTGTGGTGATTGCATTGTAAAATGTCCTGAAAAAGGCGCCCTTACTTATAACGGCAAACGCCTGCTTTGGCTTCCCTCCTTAGCGGTAGTGCTCCTGATAGCCGGTGCTTTTACTTTTGCCTCTTTCACTGAAATTGCAACGATTAATATGAAATGGGGCAGCCCGGAACAAATGTCAAAAGCAGCAACATTCTCTATGGATGGATTGAAAAATGTGAAATGCTATGGTAGTTCGATGTCATTCGCAACGCAAATGCAGGAAATAAAAGGTGTGCTTGGTGTTCAAACATTTGTCAGACGATTCGGAGTGAAAGTCTTTTATGACCCTTCTATAATTACTGCTGAGAAAATTAAAGAAAAAATATTTAGTCCCAGCAGGGTGCTCTTTAAAGTTCCTGGGCCAAACCTAACTAGTATCAGCGTTGCAGAAGCCGGGATCAACCGCTTCTTCGACTCGAAAGATGCTGATAACCTGGCCGAATTGCTTGGCAGAGATAAAGGCATTTTCTCATATGAGACTCATTTTGGCGAACCTGTAAAAACACTGATCTATTTCGATCCAAATCTCTCCAACCCTGAGAAACTCAAAGCACTGATAGAATCCAGGAAAACCGTTGTTGGCACAGGAGAAAACCAAACAACCATCAATCTCGATTTTGAGGTCTCATACATAAGAACTAATCCTGAAAACATTCATTTGCACGATTATCTGAAATCATATTTTGACCCTTACGATAAATCCTTTAATGGTTATATTGCCCTTGACTCCGCAAAACTCCAAACCCTTGAACTTCCATTCAAAGATTGTATCTATGCTGAGAAAGATGCCTTAGTTCCTTATTTACGTAATCACATGATGCAAGACAAAGGCTTGCTGCGTTTTCAAACTTATTTTGGTGATGAATATCCTATGCTCAGGTTATATTTCATTCCCGGCAAGACAACCCCTGACGCTCTTTTACGGTCATTAAATCAACCGAATCTTCACATTACATTTAAGGACGGGAAAACTGAAACAAAAGCCAATCCGTTCCGTTTTACACCAGGAATCGTTGCCAGAAAGTAAATTATTTGATATGCTTAAATCTCAGCATTGGACTCTCTTAATACCCCTTGTTTTCTGGGCTTATGCTGCTTTTCCACAGGAACACAAACCCCTGAATATCTCTTTTACAGAAAACAAAGGACAATGGAATCAGAACATCCTTTATCGGGCAGACCTGCCTCATGGTGCACTGTTCCTGGAGAAAAACGCTTTTACCTATAACTTCCTGGACGAGAATGACATCAAAGCTCAATTAGCCTTTAAAGGACCTTCCAAGGGAGCGCCCATTAAACCCTTGCCAAGTAACAAGGTGCATGCTCACGCCTATCAGGTAGAAATGCTGAATTCCCTTAGAAATCCAGTTTGTCACAGTGACCAGGCATTCCCTGATTACAAAAATTATTATCTCGGCAATGATCCAAAGCACTGGGCATCAAAAGTGCATCATTACCGCTCTGTTTCTTATGAAAATATTTATCCTGGTACTGAACTTTTTATCGCACAGGAACAAGGTTCTTTGAAATACACTTTCCTTTTAAAAGCTGGAGTTGATCCTGGGCAGATAAAAATGAAATACAATGGAAATGTGTCACTGAGATTAAAGAAGAATAAACTGAAGATTACGACCTCTGTCAATGAGATTGAGGAACAGCAGCCCCTTGCCTGGCAAATAGGGACAGATGGCCAAAAAACAATCGTGTCCTGCTCTTATAAACTGGAAAATGATGTTGTTAGCTTTGTTTTCCCCGACGGGATTGACCCAGTTTTGCCGCTGACAATAGACCCTGTTCTTGTTTTCTCATCTTATTCAGGTTCTACTGCAGACAATTGGGGGTTCACTGCCACCTACGACAAAGAAGGTTTCCTCTACGGAGGCGGGATCTCTTTTGGAATTGGGTACCCTATTACTGTTGGCGCCTATATGGTCAACTTTGGAGGCGGAAAAGAAGATATCGCTATCACCAAGTTCGACACAACAGGTTCTGTCCTTGTTTATTCTACTTACCTGGGTGGTGACAGTTCTGAGGTACCAACCAGCCTGGTTGTTGACAACTATAATAATCTCTTTGTACTTGCGATTACCGGGTCTGCAAACTATCCTACTACACCTGGATGCTTTGACGCAAGTTTTAATTTTGGCAGCATGTATGCCATTGACAATTATATCCAATTTGGACAAGGTTCTGACCTGGCTATCTCAAAATTCTCATCGGATGGCTCAGCTCTGCTTGCCTCTACATACTATGGAGGCAGTGAAAATGACGGATTTAACTTCACGGCCCCTTTGAAAAAGAACTATGCTGACGACGGCAGGGGTGAGATAAAAGTGACTGATAATGGTGATGTATATGTTGTTTCATCAACAAGTTCTGCAAACCTACCCATGACTACCAATGCAGCTCAGCCCAACTTCGGCGGAATCCAGGATGCTTTTGTCTTCAAAATGAATGGAAGTCTCAGTAGCCTTATATGGTCAACATACCTCGGTGGCAGCAATGCAGATGCGGGCTATAGCCTTGCCATTGGGCAAGATGGACGCGTTTATGTCGGCGGTGGTACAAAATCAACCAATTTCCCAACAACTTCAGCTAGCCTGCAGCCTGCTTCAAATGGCGGTGGTTGCGATGGATATATCTGCTGCTTAAATTCTAGTGGTACATCCTTTTTGTATTCGACTTATTACGGCGCCGCGGGATATGACCAGGTTTTCTTTGTTGACCTCGATAAAGAAGGACATGTGTTTGCCATGGGACAAACCGATGCTCCCGGAAATTTCTATATTTCAAATGCGCTGTGGAATATGCCTGGAGGTGGTCAATTCGTTACCAAATTCACATCCAACCTGCAAACAAGAATCTGGTCTACAACTTTTGGGACAGGCAATGGTGGACCCGACATTTCTCCTACTGCTTTCATGGCCGATTATTGTCACAACATTTACATCTCAGGATGGGGAAGTCCCGCATCTTTTCTTAATGGTTTCGGTGGAACAACTGGTTTACCTATAACTTCAGACGCCTTTCAAAGCACTACTGACAATAGCGATTATTATTTCCTGGTATTTGATGGCAATGCCTCTAATATTGTTTATGGGACATTCTTTGGTGGAGCAGGTCCAATAGGAGAACACGTTGATGGAGGAACTTCCCGTTTCGATAAAAAAGGATGCATTTACCAGGCTGTCTGCGCGGGATGTTCGCAATCAAACGCATTTCCTACAACACCAGGTGCATGGTCTAATACAAACAATAGCTGGAACTGCAATCTGGGTGTCATCAAATTTGATTTCAAGATCAACCTGGTGGTTGCAGATTTCATTCAGCCCGCTGCGATCTGCACCAGTGATACGATATTCTTTCAAAACGCCTCTACCTACAAGCAAAACTCCAGTGTGAATATGCACTGGAATTTTGGTGATGGCGGCACTTCTGCACTTGTTAGCCCAAAACACGTTTATCATCAGTCCGGTATTTTTATAGTAACCCTTATTGTTAATGATACTGCAAGCTGTAATGTCAATGATACCGCTAAAATGTCGGTTTATGTCTTGGCAGATACCACCCGAAGCCTTGCGCCACAAGACGTATGTAAGGGCTATGGATTGCAAATCGGAGTGTCTGCAATTTCTGATCCTTCATTGACTTATAACTGGATCCCGGCAACAAACCTGTCAAACCCAAATGTACCTGACCCAATTGCCAGTCCAACAACTAGCACCTTTTACAAACTACTGATTTCCAATGGATTTTGCACCGACACACTCCTTCAGCCTATCAAAGTCTGGGACCTGAAAGCTGATGCAGGTTCTGATGCCATCGTTTGTGAGGCCAGCTATCATCTTATGGCACACGGACATGGGGATCAAAATTTGCATTTCCTGTGGTCAAGTAATGCGTCATTCACTGATACCCTTAATCTTACACTAAATGACAGCACCGCCAGTGTTGGCCTGGTAAATCAATCCACTTGGTTTTATATTAAAGTTTATAATGACCATTGCTTTGCTGTTGACAGTGTCAACATTTCCTTTTCTATCCTTGTAAGTCCTTCAATCGGGCAAAATCCAAGTTGTCCAAATGTATGTGATGGCTTTGGCTGGGTTACTGTTCCTGCAGGTTTCCAGAATATTACTTTTCTTTGGAATACTGGAAGTACGAACGATAGCATCTTTAATTTGTGTGATGGCACCTATACAGTCACGGTAACAGATGCCGCTTCCTGCGTTTCAGTTGCCTCCTTTACTTTGACCGACCCTCCTGCTCTTTCTATCAATCCGATTGCTGTCCCTATCCCTTGTATTGAAAAATGCAAAGGAGAAGTTTTTTTAGACTTGAATGGCGGGATTCCCCCATTTACTTTTCTTTGGAACAACGGTGATACAGCTGCCGACATTCATAATCTTTGTAAAGGAATATACTCCGTTACTGTTACCGACGACAGAGGCTGTAAAACCATTGCATCCGCTTCAGTGGCTGTTGATCCCTTCCTCGTAAATATTCATGTTGTAGCGCAAAAAGACACTCTATTCCAGGGGCAGTCAACATACTTATATGCTACAGTGCTGAATGGCTGTACTTACCAATGGTCACCCATTATTGGCCTCACTGACCCTGGAGAACCAAATACTGCCGTAACACCCATGACTACAACAGCATATCATGTGTTGATAACTGACCTATCTGGCTGTATTTATGAAGACAGCGTGATAATTTACGTAAAAGACGTGTATTGCCGCGAACCCTATCTATTTGTGCCCAATGCATTTACTCCAAATGGAGATAATATAAATGATAAAATTTATGTTAAAGGGATCTACCTTGAATCCATTGAATTTTTTATCTTTAATCGTTGGGGAGAAAAAGTTTTTGAGACTAGGGATCTTAATTCAGCTTGGGATGGCACTTATCGCAACAAAGCCTGTGAACCTGGTGTTTATGTGTATAACTTGGTAGCCACCTGTTTCAACAAAGAAGTTTTCAGAAAAAAAGGGAACATCACGTTGATTCGGTAACACATTCATGAAAAAAACGAATTGGACACATATATTGATTTGTAGCTTTATAGTTTTTAGTTACGTCCATAAGCTTCATGCCCAGGATCCCCACTTTTCGCAGCATTTCAACTCACCTGTCTATCAAAACCCTGCAGCAAGCGGTAGTTTCCCAGGGTCAATGAGACTTCAACTTAATTACAGAAGCCAATGGAATGCGGTGACCGTTCCGTTTCAAACAATGTTTGCGGCCTTAGATATGATGCCCGGACGAAGGACATATAAAAAGAACCGTTTTGGTATCGGAATAACCATGCTTCGTGATAAAGCAGGCGATAGCGAATATGGCATTTTCGAGTTGGGGCTAAACCTGGCCTATCATCGTACTTTGAATCGAAGAGGAACTCATGTGATTTCTCTTGGAATGATTACTTCTTTTGCTCAAAGAAGTATCAATTATATGGCACTTAGGTTTCCCGGACAATTTGATGGCACTACTTATAACCAGGGAATTCCCAACGGAGAAACCTTTCCTCAGAACAATCTCTCATACCCTAATATTGGGGCAGGCTTGCAATGGAATCTTAACAAACATAAAATCAAATATCAATTTGGGTTGAGTTTGAATCATCTGAATAAACCAGGACTGAGTTTCCTCGAAAACAGCAATGTACGTCTTGAGCCAAAACTTAACATCGAGACGCAGATAAGCTTTCCCTTACAGGATTTTTGGGAAATGATTCCTTCCTTCCAATATGAGATCCAGGACAATTATAAGAAATTTGTATTGGGGTCTTTATTTCGCTACAGCAATCCATTTAAAGGGACTGATGGGACCACTTTCTATGGCGGAATTTTTACCCGTTGGAATGATGCCATGATCTTTGCAACAGGGCTTGAATATGACATCTATAATTTTTGCATAAGCTATGATATAAATTATTCTACGCTTAAAACCGCTTCTCATTATCAGGGTGGTATTGAAGTGTCACTTTCCTTTATGCTTCACAATAAAGCCAAAAAATTAAAAAGGGATATTAGTTGCCCTGTATTTTAAGCCAATGCGATATCTATTAATTCCTATATTCCTTGTCTTGACTTCAGGACTTTTTGGCCAGAAACTCCAGGAAAACCTTGCCCAGGGCGACCAGGTCTTTTTAGAAGGCGACTATTACAGCGCATCTCTATATTATTTGCAGGCATTAAAGGCTGACTCAAGCAGGCTTAAAACCGTCGAAAAATATGCAGATGCCTGTCGATTGTTTTATAACTACGTTGAAGCTGAACATTGGTATCGATATATCATTCAGAATGATCCAAAACAGAAACTTCCCGATGTGCAATTCTGGCTAGCACTGATGCAAAAAAGCCAGGGCAATTATAAAGATGCTGAGCAAAGCCTGGTTCAATATACCTCCTCAAATACAGGAAAAAATGCAGCCTTTTTGAAACGGGCTCAAGCTGAAATTGCTTCCTGCAAATGGGCTTTCCTTCATAATAATGACAGCCTGCCTATTAAAGTTGATCACCTGGATCGAAACATTAACACGCCATACTCCGACTTTGGAGGGACTCAATGGGGAGACAGTTTGCTGCTATTTTCTTCTTTACGGCTTCAATCCGACTTGGAATATGAATCATTGCCCGAAGGACTTTACCTTACGAATATCTATCAAAGCCGACTGACACCGGCAGGCCCAGCTAAAGCGGAGTCTATTAGTAATAAAATCAACTTCCCGGGAATCCATAACGCCAATATCTGTTTCACTGCTGATAAAAAGACTTTCTTTTTTTCACGTTGTCCCGAAGAGAGACGCCCCGACTTAAAATGCAAGCTATTTATGGTTAAACTTCGAAACGGAAAATGGCAGAAACCAATTCCATTAGACGATCGATTTAACATACCAGATTACACTGCAACTCAACCTTCTGTTGCTACAACTAATAAAGAAGAAATCCTCTATTTTGTGAGTGACAGGCCCGGAGGTATGGGAGGTAATGACATCTGGTATAGTGTCATTAAAAAAAATAAACTATCCGATCCCGTAAACCTCGGAAGTATTGTTAATACTCCTGGAGAAGAGATAACTCCTTTCTGGGACAATAAAGAACAGGCGTTGTATTTCAGTTCTGATTTCCACAAAGGCTATGGCGGTTATGATATATTCAGAACAACAGGGACTTATAACCAATGGTCAGTCCCAATCAATATTGGAATACCGATTAATACCAGTTATAATGATTTGTATTTCACTGTAAATGAATCAGATTCATCAGGCTACCTGACGTCAAACCGTCCAGGTTCGTTTTTTATTAAAAGCCAAACCTGTTGTAACGACTTATATAAATGGGAATTTAACAAACCCCAAAAGAAAATCACTATTGCCAGAAAAGACACCAGCTCTTTGGTTGACCAGGTCCGTAAATTATTACCCTTAACCCTCTATTTTCATAATGACATTCCTGGCCCTGGGATATCAACAACCTCAACGAAGTTAAATTACAAGACCACCGTTGCTGATTATTATGTCCTTAAAGAGAAATATATTTCAGCCTATACAAAAGGCATTACTGATCTGGAAAAAACACAGGCCATTAAAGAAATGAATCTGTTTTTCGATGACTTTGTGCTTAAAAGCCTTAAGCGTCTTGAAGAAGTTACCCAATTACTCTTGCAAGATCTTCAAAAAGGACAGCAAATCAAAATTACAGTAAAAGGATTCACAAGCCCACTAAATACTGCCGAATACAATAAAAACCTCGCAAAAAGAAGAATTTCAAGCCTGCTGAATTATTTCAAAGAATATAATGATGGCATTTTCAAGCACTATATTGAAAAAACGGCTGCTAACGGAGGGCGCATGGAAATTTTTGAAGAACCCATAGGCGAAGAACAAGCTCCAAAAATTGTAAGTGACAATCCAAACGATTTAAGAAACTCTGTTTATAGCCGTTCTGCTGCTATGGAGCGCCGCATCCAGATTCTTTACTATCAGTCTGAAGATACTATAGTTGAAACTGCCACAAAGACGGTTGAAATTATTAAAGAATCAAAACTAGAAAAAGCAAAACCGCCAGCCGAGGCCAATGTCAGATTTATTGAACAATTTTTCGACTTTGGAGAGATGAGAGAGGGAGGTGTAAGAACCCATGACTTTGATTTTGAGAATTATGGCCCTGTGCCATTTCGAATTGTAGCTCTTGAAATAAGCTGTGGGTGTACAGTTGCTGACTGGCCCAAGAATGAGATCCCTGTGGGGACAAAAGCTCGCATAAGGTTAACTTTTAGTGCCCAAAAAACAAGTGGTGAACAGAACGAAAAAATTGTAGTGAAAGGAAATATCCCTGGTGGTGAAAAAAACATTTATATCAAGGCTACCATTAAATAAGTCATGGCTTTTATTTCTCGGGACCAGTGGTTTCATTTTATAAATTGAATGACAACTTGATAGAATGATTACTTTTGACTTATAACACTATTTCATACGACAGGTCTCTCTAAAACCTAACAATCAAATGGATATAAAAGCAATTACCCTCTTCACTGGTCTCTTGCTCGCGCTTATTCTTAAGCCATTTAATCTAATGTCCCAGGAAACGCAAATAGCTGTCTGTGAGGGGATACAAGTAATCACACCTGATTTGGCCACAGGAATTAGCGATTTTGACAACTACCCTGATTTTCAACAGGCCACAATTTATAAAACCAATGATACGATACAGGTAATGGAAATCCTTTATAAACAGGACGGTGCCATTGTGAGAGTCAGAAAAATTATCAAACCTGTGGACCTGGCATTATTATGTAATAAACTTACAGCGAAACAAATATCTAACAACAAAGAAGAGACAACTTACCGTGATTTTCGAAAAAAAGTCATAGGAACGACAATGGCTTATTCATTGCTGTATTATGGCTTTGCCTTACCAGTATCATTGGGAATAAACCGTGAAGCTGCGGCCGGGTCATACTTATTGGTCGGTGCTGCAGGTTATTTTTTACCCTATTTTGCATTGAAAAATACTTTTGTATCGCCTGGCATGTCAAAAGGCTACACTTTTGGATGTTTTTTGGGCATTTTTCATGGCCTGTCTTTTGGGGCTTTACTCACCGGCAATAGCGGATCAAAAACCGCTTTGGGGCTAAGTGTGTTTTCAAGTGTTGCTGAAGGTTATGGTGGACTTAGTTACGCACGCGCTCACAATCTAAACAGGGCCCACATGCGCACAATGGGTAGCTTGGGGTCGTGGGGCTTACTGTATGGACTTGGTGTCCCTCTCATGGTATTAAGCAATAATGAAGAAACCTATGCTGCATGTGGATTAGCGGGTTCAGCCCTGGGTATCATGGCAGGAGATTATTATGCGAAGCAATTTCAACCTACAGACGGCGATGTCACTGTAATAAATGCGGCTGCTATTGTAGGAACTTATTTTCCCCCATTAATCATTGCAAGTTTTGCTAATGAGAACACAACAGCTCCAGCAATTATTGGTAGTGCAATTTTAGGTTCAGTTGCCGGTATTGCCTTTGGGTTTCATCATACGGCACATGCTGATTATACCCGTTCTGAAGGTAATATTATTCTTTTGGGAGAAGTAGCGGGAGGATTGGTAGGAGGAGCTGCAGCAGCTTTTACCAGCGTAAGTGGTACAACAGTCGGCTGGTTAGTTGGGTTAGGCCTTTTGGGAGGATTCTATGCAATGGACCAGATTACACTGACCAGCAAAAAGAAAACCAATTCTTTCGGCAGCCGCTTGAGCTTTGATTTTAACCCAATAGCTTTCAAGAAAATCATTAATAAAGATCCTTTTATTTACATCCCTGGCAGACCAATGCAAAATGTCGACTTATTCAAAGCCGGGCTGAAATTCTAATCAAAATTCAAGGATAAAATTTAAGGTCAGTTTTTGCTACTTCACATAACGGCAAATGCTTGAACTTGTCAGTGGAGCATTATTATCTGTAAAATACTGCCACCGCCTTGACCATTCTATTACAACAGTTTCGTAGAATAGTTGCCCAAAAAAGTTGCCAGTATCCCTAAAAAAACACTTAGGCCCATATACAAAGCAAAATAAAAGAACTCTCGTTCACGTAACAAAGTAAAATTCTCTACAGCAAAAGTGGAAAAGGTGGTAAACCCACCACAAAATCCTACCGTCAGGAACATCCGCCATTCAGCATTCAGTAGGTTCCCACGTTCAGACAACCCATATAGAATTCCAATCAGTAAACATCCAACGATATTCACTGCAAAGGTGCCGAATGGAAATGTGGTAAGAGACAAACTCTGAATCAGACGGGAACTAAAAAATCGAGCAACACTTCCAATGAAGCCACCGGTACCAATTATAAAAACCAATCGCAACATAGGTCATTTTCTTATTAGACGCACAAAAGTAATAAAATGCTATAAAAAAATAGAGGCCATTCTTGAATAGCTCCAAGAACAGCCTCTTTACCCAGGGGGGGGTAATTTCTTTAGTTATAGTTAACCGTAACTCTAAAATCAGAACCAGTATTTGCGATTCCACCTTGTTGACCAACTGTTAAATTTGCTCCGATATAATGAATTTTGTTTCCTGAACCAGCATTAGTTGTAGAAGCGGTATAACTTGTCCAATTATCTATGGTAATCCTGTGACCGAAATTGTCATCAATTGTTGTGGCATTGGATGGTAATGTGATAGCGTAAGCAACATCATTCTGACCTGAAACACTGAATGCAGCCCTATTCCATGTACCTGCTTCAGTATTTATTTCATTAACCCCATTTGCAGTTCTTGTGTTAGCTCCGGCATCGATAAAAACCCTTGTACCACCGTTGTTGATTGCAACGTTTCCAAAATGCATTCCTGATGTATTGTCAATTCCGACCGGCGCAACAACTTCTGCACTCATATGTCCTGTTACGGTTACCTGAGCAAAGGAGCTAAAAATGCTGCTTAAGAAGAGAAGGCCGTAGATTGCTATTTTTTTCATTATATTGCTTAACTATTTGCAGTACAAACAGACTTAGGCAATCTACGGGCCAAACAACAATATATTTACATTATTAATTATTTTACTCTGTATCATATTGTTTTCCAGCACATTATTTTATCTCACATTAACACATTATACTTTCATGCATTTTAATACAACATTAAAATGTGTGCGATTCCGCACGCAAGAAGCGCTCATGTGTGCGGAAAATTGTGCGCCTACTAAATATACATCTTCGAACCCAAAATACGGATTCAAAAATTGAACACCAACACAAAAACCAGGGCAAGCCCTGGAACAAAATACCTATCAAAACAGAGGGGTTAAACCCTCAGTAATAACAAAATTGCTCGACTAACAAATTTTTATTTACTTCTTCCTAAAAATTTGAATCTCACGAAAAAAAACAGAGGCCATTCCTGAATTACGCCAAGAACAGCCTCTTTACCCAGGGGGGGGGTAATATCTTTAGTCTTTATATAACTCACTCTGAAATCAGAATTTGAGCCCACTATCCTATCCTACTACACAACCAAACCTCTAAAAATAACCCACTAGCATATTAAAGCGGTTAACCCTCCTCGGCAATCTGCGAACCAAAACTTACAAAACATATCACAAAATAAATAATAATTTATATTTATCTGATTATATGCTTTTTGCAAACTATTACATTAACACATATCAACTTTATTAATTCAATAAATTGAATACGTTATGTGCGATATCACAAACAAAATGCGCTCTTGTGTGCGGGGGATCATTGCACAAGATATCTGGAAACTCAAAAAAAAAAAATGGAGAACAGGAAATGACAAAAAAAATGAGACCTTTCTTGAACAACCAACAAGAAAGGTCTCTTTACCCGGGGGCATGGGTAATTTTTTTATATTTTATTTACAAGCAGTAAGCCTTGTAAGAAGAACCAAAATCAACAGAACCAAAAAAGACCACCAGAATTTATTAAAGTTATCAAGCTTAATATTCACTGTCTAGATCCTCGATTTTTATTTGATTAATTTCTATTTCGTTATAATGCCTTACGCAAACAAAGGACCAATTATTGTTATTTCAAATAAATAATCATATTATATTTACAATTAGCTCGTAATGTGAACGTTAAAAATTATTATATTCGACCATTTCTTATTTATCTTATCGAATAAACACAAAAATCAACATGATTGCACAACAAGTGTGCGCACGTGTGTGCGCACTTTCAGTCAGGAATCGAATAAAAGGTCAACAATGGAGTTATAACTCGCTGTGACTATTCTCCTGATTTTTTTACGACGATTTTGTATTTTTTCATTTTTCGGATCAGCGCATCTCTGGTGATCCCTAATGACTCTGCCGCTTTCTTCTGATTAAAGTTGCTTTGAATCAAAGCTTTACGAACCAGATCTGCCTCATTCCCGTTCAAATCCATGATTGATTTTAACTGAGTTTTTGGCTCAGAAGTGATCGCAGCCACTGGGAAATCCTTGGGCTCAAGCACATTTTTTCTTGATAGTATCAGCGCTCGTTCCACCATATTTCTAAGTTCCCTGACATTGCCAGGAAATGAATATTCCTGAAGACTTTCAATAACTCCAGGCCCAATACCAGGCATGGGTTTGTTGAACTTTGTGGAGAAGTCTGAAACAAAAAAGTCTAGAAGTGGCTCAATATCTTCAGGGCGTTCACGCAAGGGCGGGATGTGTATATGGAGTGTCCTTAATCGATGTATGAGGTCAAGCCTGAATTTTTTCTCCTCAATCATTTTATCTACTTCGGCATTGGTAGCAGAAATCATTCTGAAATCGGTACTAATCTGGAGGGTATCCCCTACTCTTGTGATTTTCTTTTCTTCTAAGGCTCGTAGCACCTTTGCCTGAAGGCTAAGTGGCATGTCAGCGATCTCATCAAGGAAAAGCGTTCCTTTATCAGAAATCTCAAAAAAGCCCTTTTTATCTGTAATGGCTCCTGTAAAAGAACCCTTTTTGTGACCAAAAAACTCACTCTCCAGTAAAGTTTCGGTAATAGCGCTGCTGTTTACCGCACAAAAAAGGTTGTCCTTTCTGTTACTGGCAAAATGAATGATTCGGGCAATATTCTCTTTCCCTGTTCCACTTTCCCCAGTAATCATAACACTGGTGTCAGAAAACTGAGCCGCTGTCATTACCAGATCCATCACTTCTTTAATCTTCTTGCTAACCCCAATAAAGTGCCTCTCAATTCTTTCTTCCAGTTTCTTGGAAATCAAAGAATTTTTCTCTTCAACCTCTTTTAATCTCTTTTGTAACAACAGAAATTTTTGGGTCCTCTCTACAGCAATTTGAATATCAAGATGACGGAAGGGTTTCTTTAAATAATCAATGGCGCCCAATCGCAAAGCCCTGATTACGGTATCCATATCACCATGTCCTGAAACAATAATTACCTCAATGTCAGGATATTTGCTTTTAACTTCCTGTAAAACATCAAGTCCATCTGCACCCGGCAAACGAACATCAAGGATTAAAAGATCCGGGGTGTCTTCTTCTAATAATCTCCTTCCCTCGGAAACAGTATTTGCTTCAGCTGTCTGAATACCATTCTTTTGCAAGAACTCACTTAACTCGGAAGTAAAAATCTTTTCATCATCGAGGATCAGAATTTTCAACATAAGTATTTACTCCTTTTTGCTTTAAACTTATTGAATTGGCAAAACAATCTTCATTTTTGTACCTGAACCAGGTTCACTTTCAATTTGAATCTCTCCGTTCATTTCTTTTATAATCCGGGATATAATGGTTAAACCTAAACCGGTTCCTTTGCCAGCCTTTTTTGTAGAAAAAAATGGTCGCATGATTTTATCCATTACCTCCGGAAGGATTCCATTTCCATTGTCTTCAACAATAACTGCAACTTTCTGACCTTCCAGGCGCGTAATTATGATCACCTGTTTTTCAAATGCAGTTTGTACGATACTGGATTTCTCCTCTATGGCATCTTTCGCGTTAATCAACAAATTAATGATTACCTGTTCAAATTTGTATGTATTCCCGAATAGGTTTGAGATATTCTCATCAAAATTTGTTTTCAGTTCGATCGAATTATTGTGAAATTGCTCAGAGACAAGCATTACAGCGTTTCTAGTACTTTCATTGACATCAAATAAACCATGAAAGGTATCGTCTACACCACGGGCAAATGCCCTTAAATGATCAATAATATTCTCCATTCGGTGAATATTCTCGAAAATATTGTTCGACTTTTTTTGAATGTAAGCCTGATCAACTGATGTACTAGATTTTATTTCATATATTAAGTTTTCCAGACTTAGACTTATATTATTCAGGGGCTGGTTAATCTCATGAGCAATGCTTGTTGCCATCTCACCAATCCCTGTCATGCGCTCAGATTGGATAAGTTGTTGCTCCATCTCAATCCGACTGCTGACATCCCGAATAATTGCCATAAAAGACTGCGAATTCCCCTCGGCATCCTGGATCAGCGTCGTGCTAATTTCAGTGACTAATGGTGATTTTTTCAAACTCAACATTAAAAAGGAGACATTCTGAACCAGGCCATCCTCCTTTGTCTTACTTATGATATCCTGAAAAACACCATGATCTGTCTGTTTCAGTAAACTAAAGAATGGTTTCCCAATAAATTCTTCTTTAGTACCCCCTTCAAAAAGCTCTAACACAATTTCTGAGACTTCTGTAATTATTCCGTTTAAATCCGTAATAATAATTCCTTCAGGAGAGGCATTCAACAAGGTCCTGTACATTTGCTCAGACTTCCTGATTTTCTCTTCAGCTTCTCTGCGCAAGGTAACATCCCTGGCAATAGTATATGCCAGACCATTTTCTCTGACAATATGAGAGACCCAGTTCATCCACTTATACAAGCCATCAGCACAACGGAATCTGCTTTCGAAACTTATAAGCTCATTGGATACATTCTGCCCTGACTTAATGTTGTCAGCACCCCAAGAGATATCGTCCGGGTGAACATACGATGCAATACTGCTGCCAATAAGATCTGTAGCCTTATAACCAAGAGTAGCTGTAAAAGCAGGATTGACTTTAATAAAAACCAAACCGTCAAGATCAATGATACATACAAGGTCCTGGGACAAGTCGAAGATATTGCTCAATTCTGCACTAAGGATTTCAAGCTTTTGCTTGCTATCAATTAACTGACGCTTTTGATTGTCAAGTTCAAGAAACAACCTCACTTTACTCAATAAAATCTCCTTATTGATCGGCTTCATTATATAATCAACACCTCCTGCAGCATAGCACATGCTCAGCAAATTATCATCATGTAAATAAGCTGTAACAAAAATTATAGGCACTCTGTCGCGAGTATGATCAGCAGTAATGATCTGCGCCAGCTCAATGCCACTCATAACAGGCATATTAATATCTATCAGGGCAAGGGCAATGTTCTGGTTTTGAATTTTCGCCAAAGCTTCTTTCCCGGAATATGCCGTAATAATCTCAATTTGCAGCGGGGCTAAAATAAATTCGAGAAAGCTGACATTATAATTTACGTCATCTACAATAAGAATACTTGAAGGCTTCTCAACTATCATTCGCAGTTCAATTTGACAAAATAATTTTAATATATGACTGAACAGGTTTGCAACATATATCCACGCTGAACCAGTTTAGCAAATATGAAACTTTAGCTTGTACATAAGTCAACAAATATAAATTAAAGTGTTGACAAATCCTTAAAAACGCCATAAAAAGCCTATGATAAAAATAGGAAGGGCACTGATTCTAAAGCACCCGGCCCTTTTTAGGTCATGGAAGTATCCTAACAAGTATTTTCTACAGTATTGGGCATTGCTTTTTCATTGACAAAGATCAAACTTGAGTACTAAAAAACTATGTTATCCATTTAGCTTGTCATGATCTACTGAGTCTATCCAGCTAACAAATAAGGTATAGCCCAAGGACAATATAATTGCTCCGCTAAAGAGCCCGATAAAGCCTGAGATGATAAACCCGCCAATCACTCCAATGAAGATAACCACCATTGGGACCGGAGCTCCCTTGCCAAGCATAAGTGGTGTGAGAATACTATCTGATAAGGAAACTAACAAAATGGCAACAGTCCACAATATGGCAGGAACTAAGGCTTTTACTGCGAAAAAATAAATAATAACAGGCACTGTAACGAAAAATACCGGTATCTGAAGTACTGCAAAAACAAAAGCCAGCATTGTCCATATTCCTGCATAAGGAACTGCTGCCAACATGAACACTGCGCCATTCAATAAAGCCATAATAAAGGATTCTCCAAGGATTCCTTTCACGACACTGCCAACAATTTTAAGAGAAAGATCAGCAAGCTCATCTCCCCTGTCTCCGCCTACCTTCCTGAAAAACTTACGGATAGTTTCTCCTGGTCCTCCAAATGCCAACAATATCCCGGCAATGCATAGCGATATCATGATCTGGATAATTCCTCCCACAGCACTTAAAACTCCTTGTCCTATATTGCTGCCTAAGTCAATAAGCTGGTCTTTGTACTTGAGAATGAGTGGCTCTATATTGGTTGATATCGCTTGCCAGGTGTCAAATAGCTTCTTGCCTATAATGGGTAATTCTTTAAGCTTTTCTTCAGGGCCAGGGATGTGCAGTGCACCCGTGTCATAAAGAAGTTTTACGGCTTTTACTTCATCAATAAGAGAACCAACGAGAATCCATGCAGGGATAAAAATAATTAGGAGCATAGAAAAGATGATAACAAAAGAGGCAAGCTTTGGTCTGCCACCAATTTTTTCAGACAATGTTTTATGAAGTGGATATAGCGCCAGGGCCAGGATAATACTCCACAGAATAATACTGACAAACGGGTACATAATCATCAGGCACCAGGCAATGATCAATAATAGAATGAATAGCCGAATTGTGGTGTCATAAACGGAACTACCCGGAAATTGATTTTTCATAATATGTCAATAAATATATTTAACCTCTGCCATTCCCTTGTCATAAAAACTTGCATAATATTATTAAAAAGTAGGGCTTATACGAATCATGATACTCCTTGATAACATATCATACACTCTTTCCTGGCAAAATGGAGCCCGTTTAGCTTCGCATTAGCCCGATAATGACACAAATTGAAATAAA
>SESG01014756.1_pt1 | contig 83104 bp, 73 predicted proteins | sample 3171421 | NCBI WGS metagenome assembly SESG01 (sample SAMN10866946, study PRJNA518727) | freshwater metagenome | biome: subpolar coniferous forest; feature: holomictic lake; material: water; isolation source: holomictic Lake 227, 6 m and 8 m depth | place: Canada: near Kenora, Ontario | collected...
GATAACAGAAAATATTGGTCTCATAAAACGGTCGTTTAATGAGATGCAAAAAAGAGGTACTAAATACCCCTTTTTTGTGGTCTTTTTTGTCTTATAAAGCCATATCGTATTTCTATATCTCCAGAAACCCGTTAAAAAGAAACTTTTTCAAAATTTTAAAGGATAGACGGAAGAACGACTCATCGGACATGATCGGGACTACTTAATACTTAGGGACAAGAATGTTGGGTACACCAATGCGGTTATTATTTTGATTTCCAGGTAAGTGTTTCCCCCACAGCCATTTCTCGAAATGTAATGGGTTTGAGCCAAAATGCATCGGTACGACAATACTGGGATTGACCAATTTCGTTGCTAGAGCGGCCCGTTGCGGTCCCATGGTAAAATGCCCGCCGATACAGACGAGCATGATATCAATCTTGTTCAGTGAACCAATCAGTGCCATATCTGAAAAAACATCTGTATCTCCGGTGTGGTAAATGGTTTGCACCTTCAAACTACGAGCTATGGGTGTTTTTTACGCTAACCCTGGGTGATTCTTATTTTCCGTTTTTGGCTTATTCTTGTTTTCCGATCACAATAGTACGGCAGATGGCATTTTCGATGAAGATGTATTCTGCAGCATTGAGTTGCCGGAGCTCAGCCTTCACCAGCGGCAGATACCTTGCTCTGTGTGTATCCTTGTTTTCGATCCTCATCAGTTCCTCGGTCGAGGTCATCACTGCCAGTGCTTCGTCGATGATTTTTTGCAGGTTTGTTGAAATGAATGGGATGCCGGAAATCGTTTCACCATAGGTCTGGAGGTAGGCTTGGTCAGCCTGCCGGACGATTGTACCGAGGCTTTGTGTGTTTATACCGGGGTTTCCGGCACAGCGCTCGAGGATGACGAGCAGCATCGCCCTGAGCTTGTTATCCACGCATGCGGGATAGGGAGCTGCCGATTCAGACACCCTGAAGAATTCATTGTCCGGGCTTTCCCTGACCGCTCGCCTCTCTTCAACCAGATATCCGAGTGAAATACCTAATGCTTCAGCGAGTTTTTCAAGTTCCAGGAAGCGTACGTCCTGGCTTCCTGACTCGATTTTGGTGATAGCAGTCCTCGACAGATCTACACGTCTTGCCAGTTCCTCTTGCGACAATCCTTTTGCGCAACGGATCTGTTTGATCCTTTGTCCTATTTTTTCGTTTGTCATTTGCTTTATTATACGAAATGTTCTACTATAGAACAATAGGTGTTCTTTAATAGAACTAATGAGCTTTGAGTATATCATTCTGATAGTATAATAAAGGAGAGATTATGGTTGAGTTGAGCGCAAGCGGGGAAGAGCTGGTGTTCCGGTTTCCCGAAGTACATCCCGAGGCGTCACTGGACATTCAGTTCAAGCGTACGCTGCGAATCCCCGACGATGGAAATAATTATCGGCTTCCACCGGGGATTGGGCACTTTCCGATGCGGCTTGTCGATGATTATGCCGCTGCCGCGCCTAAAGAGTGGGTAAACAACGGGGGAGTAATACTGCCAATGTATCAGGCTGAAGCCATGTGGATATACTTCGATACGGCAGAAGTTGATAACAGGGGGGAGTACCCGTTCGCGATAAAGATAGCCACAGGAAAAGTCAATGCCGTGTCGGGTCAAGCGTTGCGCAAGGGGCTGAACATGGAACCGCAGGACTATGTTGTGTCTCCTCTGCAGCCTTAGATCGACGGTTATTGTGTCGAAAAAGGGGTTATCCGCCAGTTTGTTGCCATGCCGCTGGGTCAGGGGTATAGCGTTGAAGAGCAGGTGACAGGCAAAAGTGAGTTCGGTGGGTTGCAGATTTTGGTATACCCTATGAAACGCAAGGCGTTCGAAAAACGCTTTCCGAAAAAGGGGCGCGAAAACTTTTCCGCATGTGAACTGCCTGAAGGTAATGTTTGCTCATCGGCTCCATACCCGGTGCCGGCAAATAATGTTTACCATTACATGCCATTTGACTTACAGCTGAGTATGGGCCTTTCTCCAGGCGGGAAGATGATGCAGGAGATTTACGATGATCCCTATGATCCGGAAGAGTGGGATATGGAGAACTATTCGCACTGCTTTGTGCATATCGCCAACTCCGAAATATGGTCGGCAATCACTGGTAAAAAGCTGCCGTATCCACCGCTTACCGCTGCAGAATATTCGCGGCGTGGGCTTCCCTGGTTTGATTATTACAGCGAAGAAGGTTCTGTGGCAATTGAAGGTGCAGAAATACTGAAAGAGCTGAAGAGCGTCAAGGAGATGGGGGAGAAGATGAATGAAAATCCTCTTCCGGAAAACGAATCGGTTGAAGAGATGCAGGTGCACACCATCGGCACAGGCGCGAAGATTGTCAGGGAGGGATGCCTGGAGTCTCCAAAGCCCGAGTATGCATTGGAAAAGAAGGTGAAAAAAGGCTAAACCAACATCACGATTATCCTCGACCGGAGTGGTTCTATGGAGTCTATCTGTGATGACACTATCGGAGGCATGAACCCTGTTGAACAGTTACTATCCAAACCTCCCGTTTTTTCTGAAGTTACGGGTTTGGATGTGTTAATTCCCTTTCGGGGAAATCGGGAATTATAGTTGTCGTCAGGCGGGATTTTATTCAGTCGCTAATCACCTTGCTTCGAGTTATGGTTTCTACTTCATTTTATTCCAGTTACACACGACATACACCGGAATGATGTTGAAAAGAAATAATAGTAACGTTTCTGAGTAACGTTTCTGTTTTTTCGGATATTTGTTCTATAATGGATCTTATGTTGGTTAAGATATATTCTTGCAATAACTTATGGAATATAAACATCCCTCACCCCCCCCATCATCTTGTATTGTATTTCCGCAGACAGAAACCACAGCCATCGTACCCTGCATTCAATCCGGCCTGCAACGTTTCAAAGTGAACCTTATGGTGCGAACTCATTCGATCGACCCACTGGCAGCGGCAGTCATGAAGTTCATCGGTGTTAGTGTTTCCGATGTAGTAGTTTTTTGCTTCAGCAATACTCCGGTAAACAGGCATTTCCGGATCACCAAAAAGATGGGTGTTGTAGCAGTACCATAGACGAGCTATCCTCTCATCCCCAGTGGTCCCGGCAAGCAACTCAAGCCGAGTATCATTCATTTCCCCAAGGTGCCGTGTTAATGGCATCCTCATAAAAAAGTGTTCACGGTATATAGCACCTAAACCGATCCAGCTGAAACGAGTGTTGCCGATATAGGCCACCGCAGCACCATGTGCAAAATTGGTAGCCACTTCAGCGACGCAATCATTATGATCAAGTTTCCCCGTCAGACAGGAATCCGCATAAAGAATAAAGGTTTTAGGACCATTGGTAAGACTGTATACCATCGTCGGGCTGAAAAAGGTACATCCTGGCCAGTTACCATGGCCGGTTAAACTCACAAAATGTGGCCCCCTGTTCAGTGCATCCTTCAGATTGTCCGGTGTCAGATGTCGGAGCCAGGTTTCAGCAACCTCCGATGGATTCATATCGGCCTCATCAGTATAGAGGCGTTCGATATGGTCGATACCTGGAAATACCTGCTGCATCTTCTCCCTGAGCGATTCCTGCTCTGTAATAGAACTGTCGAGCCCCAGGCAGTCAAGTCCGTAATACATAGGATGAAGAACGTCCGGGTTGTCGTCCCATACAACAATCCATGGAGTGGGAATCGGACATTCAAAATGAAACCAGGGAAGAGAAATACTGACAATACTGGGCGACAGGTCATTGGAGCACTTGGCATAATACCAGCCAGGGTTGCCATGTTTTGCATTCGACCGGTAATTTAATCGCCGGTAATACTGGTCATCAAAATAGCATATAAGTTGGTCGCCAGCTTTCGGTGGCAGGGTGTCACAATGCAGCAGCGAATGCGTCGCCGATTCCTTGTACATATTGTTATCAGGAATAGCATTCGCGGTATCCTGCTCTATACGTATGAACGGTCCCCATGTTGATGCTGCAAACAACATGGAACGGAACCGATCATAATCCGAATCGGGACGGGGTACAGTTCCCCATTTTTCATATTCAAGAACCTTGTTGACAAATGCCTCGGCTTCAGCAACACTTTCCACGGAAGCCCGCCCGATTGTAACATCAGCATGGTATTCAACGTTATCGAAATTTTTCGAAGCATTGTGTTGCCCATAGAGCTTATTATCAAGATGATCCCAGTCATGTTTGCCTGAAACAGAATATCCTGCACCGTAAAGACTTGAGTAGTAAAGATCGGTCGGGATAAGGTTTGTGTCATTATACCAAACCATTGTCGCATTGACTTTTGATGCTGGACCATTCACCCTCACCCATTCCGTCACCGTCGAGCTTATTGTTGCAAAGGTATCATCGGTTGTATAGTACCATCCGTGACTGGTTGTATTTGAAGCACCGCTGGGATCATAGGGAATGATAACGCCAGTATCAAAGTAAGTCAGGGTATCGTCGCAACTGTTAAAATCATTGTTGTCGATATGCATTCCAAGATAAGTGCCTTTCCATGTTGAGACATTCTTGTTCTTCAAATCCCCGGATCGTATCTGACCCCATGCGCAGCTTGCAGCCCTGCGCGAGGGGATAATGTTGACGTCTCCACCCAAAAGCACAAATTCGACTCCACGAGGTTTGCAAAACCATTTCAGAAAGTTACGAATCACCTCTGCAAGGTCCCGAGTACCGGTCATGAAGTCACCATATTGTCCATCGACAATATCTTTCACCTGCGCAACATGGGTGCGCAGGCCACGCGATTTCTTCCAGGTAGCCAGTTGCTGGAACTTGCTTGTTATATCACCAATATAACTTCCCTGCAATGCAAGGAGAGTGTCCCAGTTATTGTTATCGGTGATGATCAAGTAATCACAGGAAACCGGCGCATTGATTCCTTTTGGATGAACCTTGCCTTCCACGTCAGGGTGAACGGCCACATCCTTTGTTAGATTATCAATGCTTTTTCGCAACGCTTTTTCGACCATTGTTTTATTGACAACGGTTTCGTTCAGAATATTATGCTGCTTAAAAATCCGTCTCGGTGTAAGTCGAAGGCGATTCTCATTTTCTCTCTGTGTCATTTTATCGGAAGGTTCCGATTCAATAGTCAAAGTGACCTCTTCATTCAACTCAAGCAGTCCCTCTTTCGTGAATCCAACAGGCCAGAGTTCAATCAGGGCAACTGGTACAAGCCCTGTCATTTCCTCTCCAGCAAATCGGCAAATCTTTTTTCTTAGAGTGAAAGCATTTTGATATTTGTCCTTATCAGGCAAAACAAAGGTACGCTTGAAGCTTTGGTATGGAAGTTCTGTATCCCGACCGATCGCAGGGCACTGGATCGAAATGATAGGTTCTGGAGTATGGTTGAGAAGAACAGCAGGTGCCGCCTTTAGTGTCAGTTTTTTAAAACCATGTCCTGCAGGCAAAGCAACACGGATAAGCTTATGAGGTAAAGCCGGTGCACCAGGTTCACCATTGACATGAAAATCTTTCATGGTTATGCGGATGCCAAACGGGGTTGACAGCAACATTATATCAGATCGGTTGAACTGAAGGTGTTGAATCTGGGAAACAATATTTGACTGCCTTGCCCTGTCAGAAGGAGATTGCTTTTCCATTATGTTCTGATTTAGTTCATTGATGGATAAGTGCAGGAAGTTAGGGGGCGTAAAATCACTTCCTATTACGTATAATTTAACTCTTTTTTCTTTTCAGTTCAAAACAGGTTATCGTTCGTATCCTATAACCGAGGGTCATGAATCTGCTCTTTCGATCATAAAGTGCTCGTAGTTACCGATAACAAAAAAAGTATTGACTGTTAGCGTTTTATTTATTAGTTTAACATTAAATAATTCAACATTGACAAATAAGTAATGCTCACTGCAACCAACACATATTCCGATACTGAGAAAAGGGCTTTGAGCGCATATACGAAATTGATGCGAGCTGCTGAATCTGTTACGAGCCGAACGAGTCGCATTCTTGCAGGTTCAAATCTTACCGTCAGTCAGTTCGGAATTCTTGAGGTACTGTTTCATAAGGGGTCTCTTTGCCAGCGTGAACTTGCCACTAAAATTTTAAAAAGTACGGGCAATATTACCATGGTTATTGATAACCTGGAAAAACGAAACCTGGTGAGGCGTGAACGGGCAAAGGATGACCGGCGTTTTATAACTATAAATCTTACAGAGTCGGGTCATGCGCTGATTGAAAAGGTTTTTCCCTCTGTTATGGAGGCCATTGTCAAGGAGATGAGCATCCTTAAAAAGACTGAGCAGGACGAATTGGCTAAACTTTGCCGTCTTATTGGTCTTCAGGAAGAGTAGGATCAGGTGGGTGATTTTTTTAAAGCACTTTGTTTTAACGTTACATAACTCTGTTTTCAATCAAAAAACATAAAGGAGAACAAGCATGAGAAATAACATCACCAAAGCATTGCTTACTGTTGCAATCATGGCTTTGCCTGCACTTGCTGAAGCTACCCCTTGGACGATTGATGCCGATCACTCGAATGTGGGATTCAGTGTCAGTCATCTTATGGTGTCGCACGTGAAGGGCAACTTCAACAAGTATACCGGCGTTGTTGATCTTAACGACAAAGACATCACCAAATCAAATGTCAATGTTTCTATTGATGCTGCTTCAATCAACACGAATGTTCAGAAGCGTGATGAACATTTGCGCAGTGCTGATTTTTTTGATGTTGCTAAATATCCGACGTTGACCTTTGTTTCAAAAAAATGGGCACGGGCGGTGAAAGGAGCCTTGAAGGTTACGGGTGATCTTACAATCCATGGCGTTACCCGCGAGGTGATGCTTAATGTGGCTCCGTTCTCAAAGGAAAGCAAGGATCCCTGGGGTAACTTCAGACGCGGTACTTCGGCAACCACAACTATCAACCGCAAGGATTACGGACTTGTCTGGAATCAGGCACTTGAAACGGGCGGAGTAGCTGTTGGCGAAGATGTTAACATTTCGCTGGAAGTCGAAATGGTTAAATCGCAGCCAAAATAAGACTTGACAATTTTTATAATCTGCAATAAGGGAGAACTGTGATGGGAGAGGTAATGCCGGCGGTTTTTTTTGGGCATGGCAATCCAATGAATGCAATTCAATCGAATACATACACCGAAAGCTGGGCAAGGTTTGCGGAAAGCATACCGCGCCCAAAAGCGATACTTACCATATCGGCTCACTGGTACGTTTCTGAAACTGCGGTTTCAGGTAGTGCCTTTCCCGAAACCATACACGATTTCTACGGGTTTCCGAGGGAACTTTTTGAGGTTACCTGGTCGGCTCCGGGTAGTCCTGAACTTGCGGAGGGTGTGCAGAAACTCCTGCAACCGCTTGACGTTCGTTTTGATGCTCATCGGGGTCTGGATCATGGTACATGGGCAGTGCTCTGCCATGTTTTTCCGGATGCAGATATTCCGGTTGTTCAGCTTAGTATCGATGAGAGGAAGCCTGCGGAGTTTCATTATGAGCTTGGAAAGCTGCTCCAGCCGCTTCGTGATGAAGGCGTGCTGATAGTTGGTAGCGGCAATATTGTTCATAACCTTCGTGCCTATGCCTGGGATAATGAGAAGATAGCGCCATTCGACTGGGCACTTCGATTTGAATCTGCAGCGAGAAAACTTATGCTCGAAGGAAAAGATCGTGAACTTGCCGACTACTCAAGCATGGGAGAGGATGCACGGCTTTCGGTGCCGTCTCCTGACCATTATTTGCCGTTGCTCTATATACTGGGGTTACGCCGGGAGCATGAGCAGGTCAGCTTTCCGGTTGAGGGGATTGAGGGAGGGGCGCTTTCCATGCTTTCGGTCTGTATCGGCTGCGGGGACAAAAAGTGAGTAATTGAGCATTCAGTTCAATGAGATGATAACCTGTTTAATGACTATTGTTATGAACCAATACCGGATTGCAATTATTGTCGGAAGCATCAGAAAAGATTCTTTAAACCGTCGGCTTTCAAATGCCCTTGTCAAGCTTGCTCCGACTGAGTTCACCTTCAACCATGTGCAGATAAGCGATTTACCCCTGTACAATCAGGATGATGATGCAAACCAGGCTGAATCTGTCAAGCGGTTTAAACGTGAAATTAGTGATGCTAACGGGTTGCTTTTTGTGACGCCTGAGTATAACCGGTCAATACCTGGTGTGCTGAAGAATGCTCTCGACCATGCTTCGCGTCCCCATGGGGAAAATGTATGGGAAGGCAAGCCTGCAGGAATGATTGGCGTTGCACTTGGAGCGGCAGGCACTGCCCTGGCACAACAGCATCTTCGCAACATTCTTGCAAGTTTGGATGTGCCTACGCTCGGTCAGCCTGAAGCGTTCATTCAGGCAAGAGAGGGATTATTTGGTGAGGACGGCAGCATTGGTGCTGGGAGCAAACAATTTCTTCAAAACTGGGTCGACCGTTATGCTGGATGGATAAAACTGCATGTAACTGTAAACAGTGAGGTACGATAATGCTGCAAATACGAAAGGCATCTGAACGTGGGCATGCCGACCATGGGTGGCTGAACTCCTGGCATACCTTTTCGTTTGCGGATTATTATGATCCAAAGCATAAGGGGTTCAGGTCGCTGAGGGTCATCAACGATGATCGGGTTCAGCCGGGTATGGGATTTAATACGCATCCTCATCGGGATATGGAAATTATTTCATACGTTCTCGAAGGGGCTCTGGAGCACCGAGACAGCATGGGGAACACCTCGGTCATCAGGCCGGGGGAGGTGCAGCGGATGAGTGCCGGAACGGGTATAACACACAGTGAGTTCAATCATTCCAAGTCGGAACTTGTACATTTTCTGCAAATTTGGATATTGCCGTCAACGAATGGATTGACGCCGGGATACGAGCAGAAATTTTTTGCTGACGAAGAAAAAAAGGGTGTGCTTCGCTTAATAGCATCATCGGATGGACGTAACGGATCTGTTACTATGCATCAGGATGCAAACCTGTATTCAGCTCTTGTGGAAGGTGGCGAGGAGATTGCCTATACTATACCGGCCGGACGGCATGTATGGTTGCATGTTGCACAAGGTACAGTCGTGGTAAATGGATATAAGCTTTCGGCTGGAGACGGTTTAGCTGCCACTGAAGAACAGCAGTTGTTGATTGCAGGAGACACAAAGGCAGAAGTCTTATTGTTCGATTTGGCCTGATGTGCAGCGGTCTATTGCGGGTTTGAAATTTATCTTTAGTTTTCTTTTGGAATTATTATCTTCAATTCGCTGATTCGCCGTTGGTTCAGCGACAGAGAGGCCCTTGTAGCTCAGTGGATAGAGCAGTAGTTTCCGAAACTAAAGGTCGGCAGTTCAAGTCTGCCCAAGGGCACAATAAGATAGATATTTCGGGGTGTGGCTCAGTTGGTAGAGTGCTGCGTTCGGGACGCAGAGGTCGTGGGTTCGAATCCCGCCACCCCGACTCCGGAGTGATTCCATTCCATTTCAAGATGTCTTTTAACCCCTGTAAAGTCAGGGGTTTTTGCTTTTGTGCCGGTTGCTGTTGTCTGCTGTTGTATGCTATAAGGGGTCTGATCACGAAACGGAAAAAATAGCACGCTAAGCAGTTTTGGTAAACTTCAAGAGTCTTGATACCGTAAGCGGGATGGACATTAAAAAGCCTAGCTTCAGAGCGTTATTTCCCGGGTTGGCCTGACTTCTCCCTGCGAAAGTCACGTTTAAAACTACTCGAAGCCAGTACAGCGGAAGCCTCGGCTTTGGTTTTCTTGTCAATTCGCGCCCTCACAACAGAGTTTGCAATCATATCTTCACCGCTATTTTTTACTTTTGCTCTTCGTAGTGTAGCTACAATGTATGGTGACGGCAGGATTGTTCAAGAATATGTTTCACGGTATGGCTGCAAGCTGCTGAAGTGGTACTTGCCCTGAGAGTTTTTCTCTGTATTTTACTGGTGAACCTGTTTAGAGTTCCTGTCGCGTTGGTTGCCGTATGAACGCATACAATGAAAAACCCCATCAAATCTGACGGATATACTGGTCTTACAGAAGCTGAGGCTGCTGAACGATTGGCTTCGGAAGGATATAATGAATTGCCATCTTCCGGGCGACGCGGCATTTTTTCGCTTGCGTTTGATATTGTCCGGGAACCGATGTTTTTGCTTCTGGTTGCTTGCGGGGGTGTTTACCTTTTGCTTGGCGACATACAGGAAGCGCTTATGCTGCTTGGATTTGTGTTTTTTGTAATGGGTCTGACCCTTTACCAAGAAAGAAAAACAGAAAATGCACTCGAAGCATTACGAGATCTTTCAAGTCCCCGTGCCCTGGTTATCAGGGATGGGGTAGAGCGGCGCATTGCAGGACGTGAAGTAGTTCGGGGAGACCTTGTTATGGTTAACGAGGGCGACCGGGTTCCGGCTGATGCACTTCTTCTTTCGTGCCTGAACCTTTCGGTTGACGAATCCTTTTTAACCGGCGAATCTGTTCCAGCCCGAAAGTCGGATGATGAACCGGATCAGAATGAGGTTCATCCCGGTGGTGATGATCTCCCCTTTATTTATTCGGGGACTCTTGTTGTGCAGGGTCAGGGGATTGCTCGTGTTATGGCTACCGGTATCATGACGGAAATCGGCAAAATCGGCAAGGTACTGCAGGCTGTGCATCCTGAAGAAACATTATTGCAGAAGGAAACTGATCGATGGGTGCGTAACCTTGCAGTTGTCGGGCTGTCGTTATGTGTTGTTGTTATAGTTTTTTATAGTCTTACCCGTGGTGACTGGCTTAATGGACTGCTTGCCGGTATTACCCTTGCTATGGCAACACTTCCCGAAGAGCTGCCGGTTGTCCTTATGATTTTTCTGGCTCTTGGTGCATGGCGCATTTCAAAAAAGCAGGTGCTCACGCGCCGCATGCCTGCTATTGAGACACTGGGCTCAGCTACTGTTCTCTGTGTTGACAAGACCGGTACCCTTACTGTGAACCGCATGACGGTGAGTAAACTCTATGCCTGTGGTGAGGTTTTTGATGTGGGATCCGGTTCGGAACTCTGTATGCCGGAATGTTTTCACGAACTTGTTGAATACAGTATTCTTGCAAGTCAGCTTGATCCTTTTGATCCTATGGAAAAAGCTATCAAGCAGGTTGGGGATTACTTTATAACTGAGCGTGAGCATTTTCATCAGGACTGGGCTTTGGTGCATGAGTATCCTTTATCAAAAGAGCTGCTGTCACTTTCACGGGTCTGGAAATCAACGGATGATGAACAATATATCATAGCCGCAAAAGGTGCTCCTGAGGCAATTATTGATCTTTGCCACTTTGATGACAACCAGATAGCTCAACTGACGACCCATGTTACTGACATGGCTGATATGGGACTAAGGGTACTCGGTGTGGCAAGAGCCTTGTTTAAAGAGCCTGTGCTTCCGGACTTGCAGCACGACTTTGTTTTTGAATTTCTCGGTCTTATAGGGTTGGCTGACCCGGTACGGTCAACGGTTCCATCGGCCATAACTGAATGTTATAGTGCAGGCATCCGTGTTGTGATGATAACTGGTGATTATCCCGGTACAGCTTGCAATATTGCCCGCCAGATAGGTTTGAAGGATGCGGATTCGGTTATTACCGGTGCTGAACTCCTGCGGCTCTCCCAGAAGGAACTGCAGGAAAGAATCAATGACGTCAATATTTTTGCGAGGGTCGTTCCCGAACAGAAATTGCGTCTGGTGAATGCCCTTAAAGCGAATGGTGAAATTGTTGCGATGACCGGCGATGGGGTTAATGATGCTCCGGCGCTGAAATCAGCCAACATTGGTATCGCAATGGGGGGACGGGGAACTGATGTGGCTAGGGAAGCAGCATCGCTTGTGTTGCTTGATGACGATTTTTCATCGATTGTTCAGGCAGTAAAAATGGGGCGAAGAATTTTTGACAACATCAAAAAGGCCATTGCCTATATTTTTGCTATTCATGTGCCTATTGCAGGGCTGTCACTTTTTCCGGTACTTTTTCACTTTCCCCTGATTCTTTTGCCGGCACATATCGCTTTTTTACAGCTCATCATCGATCCTGCCTGTTCAACTGTCTTCGAAGCTGAATGTGAAGAAAAAGATGTTATGCAACGTCCACCCCGAAACTCCATGGAGCATTTATTCAGTCGTCAGACCGTTGTTGTCAGTTTATTGCAGGGTATTGTTGTGCTTTCGGTAGTTCTGGGGGTGTTCTGGTTTTCTCTTAACCGTGGAGACAGTGAGGCTCAGGTCCGAACCCTTACGTTTACAACCCTCATGTTTTCAAATCTTGCTCTTATTTTGACCAACCGGTCGTGGAGTACGACTTTTTTTGCAACGTTACGCCGTCCAAATATGGCTCTGTTGCCGGTTGTTACAGGGGGAATTCTTTTTCTTGTTGTTGTGCTTTATGTCCCTTTCTTTGTGAAGCTTTTCAAATTTACGGAGATACATTCCCTTGATTTCCTTATTTGCTTTTTAGCCGGACTTGGAAGTGTGCTCTGGTTTGAAGGGCTGAAATGGTCTGGCTTTTTTAGAAATATCCATACATCATGCTGAGTTATTCCGCAATCCTCGCCTTCAGGATCAGTGGGAGGTGATCAGAGTAGCCCCCTTTATATTTTTTCTTTTCGTAGGTGGCATAAGGTCGTTTACCGGAGAAGTCCAGTAATTTGGAAAACGACAGGCATGCAAATGCATCGTCCTGTACAAAAAGCCCTTTGTTGTCAAGCATGCCGGATGAAAGGAGAATCTGGTCGATATGCTGCCAGTGGTTTCGGTATGAAAAACTGCCGATGCCTTGATAGCCGGTCCAGCAGTTGTAGAGATATCTGTCGCCGTTTGCTTTGACCTTTGCCGCATCGTTTATGGAGCCGAGTACCTCTTTTAGCGATGTATCGTCGGGTTCATCGTTAAAGTCGCCCATAACAACAATATCAGCGGCAGGATTTTTAAGCCGAAGACTGTCGAGAATGTGCCGGTTTACCTGAGCAGCGGCAATTCGCTTGGGTTCTGTCCATTGGGTATCAAAGGATCGTGAGGGCCAGTGGTTCAGGATTACGTGAAAAGGGTGACCTCCGGCCGAAAATCCGGCGACGATGACTTTTCGTGTGCCCCTGCCTTCTATGGGTACACTGTAGGCTTTGGATGCTCCAGGGCGGAGTGTTTTAGGGTTATAGGCTAAAGCAACATCGATACCTCTCGGGTCTGAGGACTCATAGTAGATGGTTTTATAACTGATTCCTTGAAGTGGAGAAAGGGTTTCTTTAAAGACGCGCTCGTTTTCGACTTCGGCAAACCCGATGATATCGGGATATTTCATGTAATCGGGGTGTGCCTCTATCATCGAAAGGAGGTGGCGGATTCGCATCTGTTTTAAAAGAAGCTTTTTTTCTGTCCACTGCATTTTGCCTTCGGGTGTAAAATCATCGTCGTCGGTTGCTGGATCGTTTTCAGGATCAAAGAGGTTTTCAACGTTCCACCAGAGAAAAAGCACGCTCTTTTTTGACGTGTTTTTTCCTGCAGCCGAGCTGGAAATCCAGGAGCCGAGAGCGAAAATGATAAAAATACAGCAGAGGAATTTTCGCATAACTTCTTTCTATGTAATTTTTTTTCATTACCATAAGGATTATGTAAATTAATCGGGACTTTTCAGCTATCAATATTTTTAGTTCTTCAAAGATTTCCCCAACGATCAGGAAAACATTATGACCAAGAAGAGTGATGTCAAGGAACAGGCTAAAGATATCCTCGAGGAGACCCTTGACAGGGAAGCGGTTATTGTGTTGGCACGGATTTCCGAAGAGATGCAGCTTCTTTTTAAGGCTCACCCTGAACCTCTGAGAGAAGAGGTGGAAAGAATTGTGACAGGTTTTTTTCTTGAAAACGGTAAATCAGAACAGTTTATTGACGACTGGATAAAAACGTCTGAAGAATATAGCTGTGCAAGGGGATTGAGTGAGCTTGATCAGCCTAAAGCCATGTTATCGGATCTTGGAGTGTTTAGGTTTATGAGTTTTTTGAAAGACAAGGGATTGACTGACGATCAGATAACTATTGTTCTTACCGGGGCGGTCGAACAGGCGGCCTCTGATCATCAGGGCGAGTAACAAACGGGTAATAACTTTTCACGGTGATTATGGTTATCGGGTCATGATAGTCAGTCGCCACTAATAACAGTTTATAATGAATAAGACGACACAGCTTTACGAAGGCAAAGCTAAGAAGGTTTTTTTGACTGAAAATCCTGACTTGGTCATACAAGAGTTCAAGGACGATGCCACAGCTTTCAATAACAAGAAAAAAGGCACTATTGCTGAAAAAGGCATTGTAAACAATGCTATTTCGTGCAAGTTGTTCACTCTTCTTGAATCTCAGGGTATCCGCACGCATCTGGTTGAAAAACTTTCTGAGCGTGATATGCTCTGCCGGCACCTCGATATTATCAAAGTTGAGGTTGTGGTTCGTAATATTGCTGCAGGTTCACTGGTGAAGCGCTATGGGTTTCCGGAAGGAACTGTGCTCGAAAAACCAATTGTCGAGCTTTATTTGAAAGATGACGATCTTGATGATCCGCTGATGAACGAGTCACATGCTGTTGCCCTTGGCGTAGCTTCTCTTGATGAGTTGTCAGTTTTAAAAAATCGTGCAGAAGCTATTAATGCTGTGCTTAAAAAGTTTTTTGCCGAAAGAAAACTGAAGCTTGTTGATTTTAAGCTCGAATTCGGACGTCATAAAGGTGAAATTCTTCTTGGCGACGAAATCAGCCCTGATACCTGCAGATTCTGGGACCTTGAAACCAACGAAAAAATGGACAAGGACCGTTTCCGCTTTGACCTTGGTGGTGTAGAAGACGCATACAGCGAAGTACAGAAAAGGGTGCTCGAACTGGATTGAGACAATTCGAACGGAAGAACCGGGGGATGAATGTTTGAATCAGCGATTTCCTATCTTCAGCATGCAGACCCTTTTTCGGTTTATCTGTTTCTGTTTCTGATTTGTTTTTTTGAAAATGTTGTACCGCCCATTCCTGGAGATGTTCCGGTTGCTTTTATCGGATATCTCATTTATAAAAGCGGAATAACGTTTACCGGAGCATTATTCTGGTCGACCACGGGCTCAATATGCGGGTTTATGGTTGTCTATATGCTCAGCAATACTCTTGGCTCTAAACTGTATGCTGCGGGGTCTACACCTGGTCAGCACTGGCTGTCGAAAAGTGTGCATCGATTTTTTCCGCCTTCGGATATGGAGCTGCTTCGAAGTAAATTTGCTGCTCACGGGTATCTTGCTGTATTGGTTAACCGCTTTCTGTTTGGGTCGAGAGCGGTTATTTCCGTTATGGCGGGTTTAATGGATCTTAAAACGCCGATTGTTCTCCTTGCTGCTTCTGCCAGCGCTCTTGCCTGGAATGTACTGTTGTTGTATGGAGGCTATTTATTGGGGACGAACTGGCAGAATATTGGTGGTTATGTTGCTTTGTACAGTATTCCTGTATCGGTTTTATTTGTAATGCTGCTTTTATTTTCTTTGTGGAAGTTTTTAAGGGAAAGAAAGCGTGAGCATGAATGAAATTTTTTGTTATTTAACACCTTTCTTTAGCTTTCAGCTTTTTTTGATTAATTCGTAAGCATTTTGTTGGTATACCATGGCAAAAGACTTAAAACATTATCCCGCTGAAAAAAAAGGGCAGCTTCTGGAGCTTGCCTCTATTGACGAACTTAAGGAAATGGCCCGACAGGTACGTCGGGATATTATCCGAATGCTTGCTGCGGCCAATTCCGGTCATACTGGAGGCTCGCTCGGCATGGCAGATATTTTTACAGCGCTTTACTTTCGAGTGCTTAAGCATGAGCCTCATAAGTTCTGGCAGAACTTTGATCGTGATTTGGTTTTTCTTTCAAATGGTCATATTGCGCCGGTATGGTATAGCGTTTTAGCTCGTTCTGGTTATTTTCCTCTCAGCGAGTTGAACTCGTTGCGGCAGGTTAATTCCTATCTGCAGGGGCATCCTACATCCGAGTCAAAACTGCCTGGTATAAGAATAGCTTCCGGTTCTCTCGGTCAGGGTTTGTCGGCAGCAATCGGTGCAGCACTCGGACTTCGTATCGACGGTAAAGAAGGTGATGTTTTTTGTCTGATGGGGGATGGTGAATGTCAGGAAGGACAGATTTGGGAGGCTGCCATGAGCGCATCCCATTATGGACTTGGCAAGATTATAGGCATTGTTGATTGCAATAACCAGCAGATTGACGGTGAGGTCCATGACATTATGAGTATTGAGCCGTTTGCTGATAAATGGCGTGCTTTCGGTTGGGATGTTTACCAGTGTGATGGCAATAGTATTGAGGAGGTTATCAGTACGCTTCAACATATCAAGGATGACACCAACAGGCTCAAGCCATCAGTAGTTCTTGCAACGACACTCATGGGTAAAGGGGTTCACTTTTTTGAGGGTACGATGGCGGATAAATCCAATTGGCATGGTAAGCCCCCTACTAAAGGAGATGCTGAAAAAGCACTTGCCATTCTCAGTGAGACCGTCTATGGCGATTTTTAACCTGAACTGGTTTCGTGCAGATTCTTGCGGGTACATATAAAGGGCGTAAAATCAAGAGCTCTTCATCTTTTGCGATACGCCCTTGCAGCAGCAGGGTTAAAAAGTCTCTCTTTGATATTCTTTCGGCAAGGATAGATTTCGATGAGGTTTCTGTTCTTGACTTGTTTGCCGGGTTTGGCTCGCTTGGTTTTGAGGCTTTAAGCCGAGGGGCTGTTTCCGTTTGTTTTGTTGATCAGCACGTTGATGCGCTGAAGGCTCTGAAGGCAACCTCCGTTCAGTTAGGGATACAAAATCGTGTCAAAATTGTTAACTCGGATGTTTCAGCTTTTCTGGGGCATGCGACTGGTCAGTTTGATCTTGTATTTTGTGATCCACCCTATGCATGGCCTGATTACGATACATTGATCGATAAGATTTTTCAAGGGAAGCTTCTCAGTGAAGAGGGGATGCTTCTGATTGAACATAGTACCCATCTTGAATTTACAAACTCTCCATGGTACTCCTTTCACAGGGATTATGGTATGACAAGAGTTACTTTTTTTCAGCACTGATCCTATTCTCTGCCGATGAAGCAAAAAGCCATTTATCCTGGAACTTTTGATCCTTTCACCAACGGTCACCTCGATGTTCTTGAACGTGCACTGAACATATTTGAGGAAGTTATTGTTGTTATTGCTGCCAACAGTCATAAGCAGGCACTGTTTAGTGGCGATGAACGTCTGACCATGATCAGGGAGGTTGTTGCCGATTATTCCACTGTAACTGTTTCTATGCTGCATGACGGACTTCTTGCCGACTATGCCCGACAGGTTGGCGCGAGGGCGATAGTAAGGGGGGTTCGGCAGGTTAAAGATTTTGAGTATGAGTTTCAAATGTCGCTTTTGAATCGTCAGCTTTATCCTGATGTTACGACGGTATTTCTGATGCCTAACGTGAAATATACCTATGTAGCGTCTTCGATTATTAAGGAAGTAGCTCTCTTAGGCGGGGATGTCAGTAAATTTGTACATCCATGCGTTCTGGAGATGCTTCATAAAAAACGTGATCAACAATAATACATTCAATTATTAACAGCTATTAGAAATGTCGAACATTCTTAATCCTGAAGAAAAATATCTGACCCGGAGAGTACTGAGCATGCAGGAATCGCAGACTATGCGAATCAGCAATCTTGCAAATAAAATGAAAGCCGAAGGCAAGGATATTGTGAGCCTTTCGGCCGGGGAACCTGATTTTCCAACTCCTGACAATGTTAATCAGGCTGCTATTGCCGCTATCAATGCCGGCTTTACAAGGTATACGGCAAATGCGGGTATTCCAGAGCTTAAAAAAGCTATTGTTGCAAAATTCAAACGCGATAACTCTCTTGATTTTCAGGAAAATCAGATCATTGTCAGTAACGGAGGCAAACAGACGCTTGCCAATACATTCCTTGCCCTGTGCGAAGAAGGCGATGAGGTTATTGTTCCTGCTCCCTACTGGGTAAGTTTTCCTGAAATGGTTCGTCTGGCAAGCGCTACACCGGTTATTGTTCATACTACTCTTGAACATGAGTATAAAATGACGCCGGAACAGCTTGAGGCCGCCATTACTCCAAAGACCAAGATTCTGGTGCTTAATTCGCCATCAAACCCCACTGGCTCTGTCTATAGTGAAACTGAGGTACGCAATCTCATGAAGGTTATTGAAGGACGTGAGATTTTTGTGGTGTCTGATGAAATGTATGATATGCTGGTATACGGTGATGTTCGTCCGTTTTCTCCCGCCAGAATTCCGGCAATGAAGGATTGGGTCATTGTGAGTAATGGAGTGTCCAAAACCTATGCCATGACAGGCTGGAGAATTGGGTATCTGGCCGGGCCGAAATGGTTGATTGATGCCTGCGATAAAATACAGTCTCAGACCACCTCGAATGCTAATGCAATAGCTCAAAAAGCAGCTGTTGCCGCTCTTAACGGTGACCAAGGTATAGTTGAAGAACGCCGTGCTGAATTTGAAAAGCGTCGCGATTATATGTACGAGGCTCTCAACAGCATACCTGGATTTAAAACAGCGCTGCCTATGGGTGCGTTTTATATTTTCCCGGATGTCAGCGGCGTGTTTGGCCAGACGTTTAACGGTGTGGTCATGAAAGATTCTGCGGATGTTGCTGAATATCTTCTTAAGGTGCATTTTGTTGCTACTGTTCCGGGTGATGCTTTCGGAGCTCCCGAAAACCTTCGTCTGTCCTATGCGGCCTCAATTGCCTCACTTGAAGAGGCGATAAACCGTATAAGGAGAGCTTTCAAATAAGTGCGGATGCTCAAAGTCCGGCGCAGCAGGTTATATACCCTATGGTTCAGCTGGTATTCACGACGGCAGTTCAAGAGGTATTTTAACTCGGTACGCGTTTTTATGCCTTCCGGAGTACAGGGAATGGATCCTCGTATTCCGGTTATTTTTTATGCTAATCACGCGTATTGGTGGGATGGGTTCTGGTCGCCGCTCTGTACTGAAGAATTTTTTCATCAGCATCTGCACATTATTATTGAGTATAAACAGTTAAAAAAGCATCCTTTTTTTACCCGCATCGGGGCTTTTTCGCTGGATCAGTCTCATCCAAGAAGTGCGCTCCAGACTCTCCGTTATGCTGCAGAACTTCTTACTGCCGATAGTGAGCGCCAAAATGCGTTATGGATTTTTCCTCAAGGAAAAATTGAGAACGTTGACAAGCGGCCCCTTGTATTTTTTAAAGGAACAGCATCGATTATTTCAAGAGTACTTGATATTTCTCCGATGATTTACCTTGTTTCAGTTGTCAGTAGGATTGAATATCTTGACGAACAAAAACCGGAGCTTTTTTTATCGTTCAAAGAGCCTCGTTTGGTCTCTTCTGCAGAATATTCAGGTGCTGACGATATTACAGAATACATGCAGCGTTCTACAGAGGATCATCTCGATGAACTGACTGTAAAAGTGAGAAACCGGACATTGGATGCATCCCTTACCGTTGTGAAGGGTAAAGCTTCAATAGATAAACGTATTGATGCATTAAAGTGTTTTTTTAGACTGGAAAAAGGGTAAACAGGTATACAGCGCCCCGTACGTATTCACGGGTCTGAAATAAAAATCATCTTTTATGAGTAATGTTATATGCAGTTGTCTTTTAGGTGATAATACAAAGGTTCGGCTTCGGCTTTCACAGTTGTTGCATAGCGAGATGGAAGCCATATACGGAGCATCTCCTGAAGATGTTTTTGAGGATATATGTGAAATAGAGCTGCAGGGTTGCATGCGTGAATTCTTTCGTAACAACACTGGTATTCCCTTTACTATCGGATTGCAGGTTATTATTGAGTCTGATGGAGGCTATGATTTCGGTGTTGTTTATTCGATCGGCCAGATTGCACGAAAAAAGTTTCAATTGAAAGGATTGGAAAAAAATGGTCAGGAGTGCACTGCTGTCCTTCGGGTTGCCGATGAGAGTGACTGTCAGGCTATTGTTGACCTGAAAAAACGGCAATCTGAAATTAGGGACGTATGTCTTAATAAAATTAAGAAGCATGAACTTGACCTGAAACTGGTTGATGTGGAGTTGCGTATGGACCAGCAGAAGCTGTCGGTTTACTACACTTCTTCGCATAGGGTTGATTTCAGGACCCTTGTCCGTGATTTGGCGGGTGAGTTTAAGGCCCGGATTCAGATGGTGCAGATCACAACCCGTGAAGAGGCCAGGAGAGCAAATGCTTATGGTCCCTGTGGTTGTCTTTTGTGCTGTTCAAGCTGGTTGCAGAAAATTCATGCAAATCCTTTTTCTGAAAAATCTCAATATTCCGAAGCTGCCGGCAACGAGAGCCACGCCTTTAATATCACCGGTATCTGTAATCGTCCGAAATGCTGTTTGAGCTACTCAAAACATGAAGGGGGATGCAATCATCAGATATCGTCACAATCATCACTTCCTCCTGTAGGCAGCAGGGTGAATACTCCTGAAGGGGCGGCTGTTGTTGATGCTGTTGATGTTCAGAAACAGCTTGTCTGGCTTCGTTACCAGAAAAGTGATCAGGTACGCAGGATTTCGCTTGACAAGTTCAATGCCATGTTTGTAAAAAAATAGGTCACTGATCAACTTGTTCTGCGATTATATGGAGTGCGAGGGAAAGGGGACAGGGTTTTTATAATGAGTATAACCGAATTTTTTTACGTGTATGTATCAGTTTAAAAGGACCCTTGTTACGACTGCGCTTCCTTATGCTAATGGCCCGGTTCATCTCGGACATCTTGCAGGTGTTTATCTTCCAGCTGATATTTATGTTCGATATAAAAGGCTTAAGGGTGAGGATGTCATTCATATCGGTGGTTCTGATGAGCATGGCGTGCCGATTACTCTTACAGCTGAAAAAGAGGGTATTTCGCCTCAGGATGTTGTTGACCGGTACCATCGTCTCAACCAGGATGCATTTTTGAAGTGTGGTATTTCGTTCGATTATTATGGCAGAACCACTTCTCGAATCCATCATACAACGGCACAGGAATTTTTTACTGAAATAGAGCATAAGGGGATTTTTACCAAAAAGACTGAGAAGCTCTTTTTTGACCGCAAAGCTGACCGCTTTCTTTCCGACCGATATATTACCGGGACTTGTCCTATCTGTAACAACCCTGAAGCTAACGGCGATCAGTGTGAACAGTGCGGTACCCATTTGAGCCCGCTTGAACTCATCAATCCGAAAAGCAAACTTTCAGATGCTACGCCAGAGTTGCGTGACACTATGCACTGGTATTTTCCACTTGGACGTTTTCAGCCGCAGCTTGAGGAGTATGTCAACAGCCATAAGTCGGACTGGCGTCAGAACGTGGTTAATTACAGCAGGACGTGGCTTAATCAGGGGCTTAATGACAGGGCGATTACCCGCGATCTCAGTTGGGGGATTAAAGTTCCGCTTGATTTAAAAGAAGCTGAGGGTAAGGTGCTTTATGTATGGTTCGATGCTGTGCTTGGTTACATATCGTTTACCAGGGAGTGGGCGGAGCAAATGGGGCAGAGTGATCGCTGGAAAACCTACTGGCAGGATCCTGATACCCGTCTTGTACACTTTATAGGTAAGGACAATGTTGTTTTTCATACTCTGATGTTTCCGGCAATCCTTATGGCTTGGAACGAAGGGCGTCAGAGTGACTGTTATAACCTTGCTGATAATGTTCCGGCTTCGGAATTCATGAATTTTGAAGGCAGAAAGTTTTCGAAGTCCCGGAACTATGCGGTTTATCTTGGGGAATTTCTTGAAAAATTTCCTGCCGATACCCTTCGTTACAGCATTGCGATGAATTATCCTGAAAATAAGGATACTGATTTCAGCTGGCAGGATTATCAGAACAGGACTAACGGTGAACTTGCTGATACTCTTGGCAACTTTATCAAACGGTCGGTTGATTTTACCAATGCCCGGTTTGATGGAGAGGTCCCTTATGAGTGCACAGCTGAAGATTGGAACTCTCTTGGGATCAACTGGCCTGATACTCTTGAACAGCTTGATCTTGCTTTTGAAGGGTTTCATTTCAGGGAAGCTACCTCTATTGGTATGGATATAGCGAGGGCGGCAAATCGCTTTCTTACTGAGGCAGAACCATGGAAAGCAATCAAAAGTGACCGTACAGAGGCCGCAAGGGCCATTGCGCTTTCGCTGAACCTTTGCCATGCTCTCAGTGTAACGCTCTATCCTGTTATTCCCGAAACCTGCAACCGGATTCATGCCATGCTTGGGTTCGAGGGTACTCTGGAAGATCACTTTAAACAGGGGAGTTCACTTTTTGACTCCCTGCATGTACCAAGGCTGAAAAAAGGGGAGAGGCTTAGAGAGATTTCGGAAATTCTGTTTAAAAAACTTGAAGATGCTGATATTGCCCCTGAGCTGTTAAAAATTGAAGGACTGCTTGCTGAAGCTGAAAAAAGGGAAGCAGGAGCTGTGCGTGAGCGTATGGATTTTAAACCGCTGATCAGTTTTGATGATTTTGCAAAGGTCGACTTGAGGGTCGCTACAGTTATAGCCGCAGAACCGGTTAAAAAAGCATCAAAGCTTCTCAAATTGCAGCTGCAGGTTGGTCCCGATACCAGGCAGGTTCTGGCAGGTGTTGCGCGTTATTATACTTCTGAAGAAATAATAGGTAAAAATGTAATACTGGTGGCAAATCTTGCGGAACGTACCATTCGCGAAGAAGTGTCGGAGGGGATGATTCTTGCTGTTGAAGGTACTGACGGCAGACTGTTTCTTATAGAACCAGCCGGAATTGAAATAAATGGCAAACAGATACAATAAAAGTTTGGTAAAGATAATTTATTCCGTACATTGTGAGCACAAACATCGTGGGGTGGAGCAATTGGTAGCTCGTCGGGCTCATAACCCGAAGGTTGCAGGTTCAAGTCCTGTCCCCACCACAAGTAAAGCCGCCCATCAAAAGGCGGCTTTTTTTTTCTCTATTTGTTGGGTTGTGATACTTTTCAAGCTTGACCATGTTTGTTAAAAGGTACCATATCATGAATATTGCCCTTCCATGTTTTTATGCTGCAGCAAAGCGTTATACACTTGTTTCCTCACTTTTTATTCTTTTTTTGTTTCTTTGGTCTCCTCTGCTTTCAGCTGAGGGGCTGTTATGTGGTTTAGACAGGCTCGAAGGGTCGGGATTCAAAGAGCTGTCGGGGATGAAAGTTGGTCTTATTACCAATGTGGCGGGCATCAGCATGAAAGGGGAGTCCAATCATGCATTGATGCTTCGCCATGGTGTACGACTCAAGTTTATTATGGCGCCCGAGCATGGTTTTTCATCCGATGTTGAGGCTGGTAAAAAAGTTCGCTCTACGGTTCTGAATGACACGATCCCGGTATTTTCACTCTACGGGACCTCAAAAAAACCTGATATCCGGCAACTGAAAAGTATTGATATACTTGTTTTTGACCTTCAGGATATTGGAGCCCGCTGTTACACCTATATATCGACCATGAAACTTGCTATGAAGGCCTGCGAAGAGGCTGGTATAGCTTTTATGGTTCTTGACCGGCCCAATCCTGTTATGCCGATCGTTCCGGCAGGGTTTATGCTGCGGGAGGGATATGAGTCGTTTGTCGGTTTTGTCAACATACCCTTTATACATTCCATGACGGTTGGTGAGATTGCTTCGATGTTAAAGGAGCAGTATTATAAACGGCTTGATTTGAGGGTGATAACGATGACCGGCTACAGCAGGGACCGGTTTGCTGATGAGTACCCTAATTTCAGGTTTATTCCCCCTTCTCCGAATATCAGAACGGTTGATACTGCAATAATCTATCCCGCTACAGTGTTTCTTGAGGCTACATCGGTAAGCGAAGGGCGGGGGACTGATGCACCTTTTATGCAGTTTGGTGCACCTTTTATGAATGGAAAGGAGGTTGCAGATGCTCTTAAGGAGTACAAACTTTCGGGGGTTGGGTTTGAACCTGTTTCTTTTCAGCCATTGTCCGGCAAGTTTATCGGGGAGCGGTGTCAGGGTGTTAAGCTTACGCTGACCGACAGAAAAACGTTTGTTCCGTTTCAAACGGCGGCGGCTCTTTTGCTTGTGCTTCAGCGTCTCTATCCTGACAAATTGGGGCTTGACAAGGGGAGTGCTTTTTTTGATAGACTTGCCGGCACACCAACTTTTCGGGAAATGATTCTCAAGCAGATGCCTGTTGCTGCCATTATGGAAGAGAGCAAAAAAGAGGTGGAGCAGTTTCAACGGACTGCACCCGCCAAAATGCTTTATCACTGAACGTTATGTTACCGGGGAATAGTTGTTTTTCCGGGAAGCCCCCTTTTTGAGAGCAGTACCTGCCAGAGCTGAATTGAGCGTGCCGGAAAAGCCCCTCGGCAAAGCTCAAAAGGTAGTAGCGCCACATTCGGTAAAATGACTGATTACATGTCGGTTTTTTTTGGACGCCCTCTTTTTTTTGAGGTTGATTCTTTTTCGGGCTGGGGATCGGCTAGTTCAGGCATGTCGTTAAGGTCATCAGGTTCGACCAGATGTTCGTCCATATGCTCATCGAGATGTTCTTCATGCAGTTCAGGGACAGCAATAAGGTCAAGTTCATCTGTAAGTTCATCGATTGCTTCATAGACTGGTGCCTGAGACTTACCTCTTGAACCTCTTTTGCTTTTCATTGCCGGTTCAATGAGTGTAATAACCTCGTTGATCGAAGAAAAAATGTAAAGCTGTTTATCAAGATTTGTCAGTTTGAGCAGGTCCTTGATCTGTTTGCCGAGAGAAACAAAAATAGCAAGGCCGTCGGATTGATTCAGTAGCTGGTGTGCAAGCAGCATTGAGCTTATACCACAGGAATCGATAGCTTTTACTTGAGAAAAATCGATGATCAGGTTTTTGCTGTTCTCTTTGTTAACCAAATCTTCAATGATCAGTTTGAATGCATCACCATGTTGAAAATCAAATACCTCTTCCTCGATTTTCATGATGGTTAACTCTTTGCGGCTCGATACGGAGTAATTCATAACGGTACTTCTGGTTAGCCTTTTGCAGAATAAAACAGTGGAGTGAGTGGGGCACACTGCACGGTGTCATTAAAGGCATTAGTTCTGTGTGTAATGATAGACCAAGGTACAATAAGATTGGTAAAAGTGACTTCTGTTCTTATCGCTTTAAGGTTTGTTCGCCAGATATTCCGCAAGCGTTTCAAGTTCACTCTCTTTTTCAGGAGCATCTATCCATGTAACATTAAGTCTATTTTTAAAAAAAGTCAACTGACGTTTTGCATAATTACGGGAATGCTGTTTTATCAGATTAACAGCAGATACAAAGTCGATCTTTCCGTCAAGGTATTGAAAAAGTTCCTGATATCCCACGGATTGTAGTGCGGGTATTTTTTCGTTTGCAAGTACTCCCTGATATTTTCGATAAAGCGTCTCGGCCTCATCGGGCAGGCCTGCTTCAATCATGTTGTCAGTACGATCATTGATGCGCTTATATAGCATTTCACGGGGCATTGAGAGCCCCCAGACTAGAAAGTGTATTCCGGTTTGCGCCTTGTTTTGTTGTGCCTGCAGTTCCGTCACCTTGAGCCCTGTTATTTCAATAATTTCAAGGCTTCTTATCAGTCTATGGGTCTTTGTGGGGTCCAGTGTTGCTGCCTGATCGGGATCTTGTTGCAGAAGTTTTTTGTACATCTCTTCTTTTCCGATGTTTTCAAGCTCTGTAATCAGTCTTTTTCTGATTTCCGGATCTTCAGGCGGCAGGTCTGCAAATCCTTGAAGTAACCCCTCAAGGTAAAGGGTGGAGCCTCCTGCAACTACAGCCCGCATTCCCTTTAGATGAATTTCATGGATCCTTTTTACTGCTTGAAGCGCAAACTCTCCGGCATTAAAGGGTTCACCAATGTCTTTTTCATTGATGAAGTGATGTTTTATTTCGGCTAGTGCTGCCTGTGACGGCTTTGCTGCACCGATGTTGAGTTCACGATATATTTGCCGTGAATCAGCGGATATGATTTCAGCTCCGATTTTTTTTGCAAGACTATGGGCAAGAGAGGATTTGCCGGAAGCTGTCGGGCCGAGAATAACGTGTACGGGATGCTTGGTTACTGCGAGATGCATATTTCCCTGGTCGGTCATCAGCATAATATCGGTTTCAACGCTTTGTATACCCTCGAAAGAGGGAGTCCAACGACGTTGTAGTAACAACCTTCTATACGTTTGATAAAACAGGCCATAAGTGGATCTTGAATGCCATAAGCCCCGGCTTTGTCGTATGGCTTGACTGAAAGAAGGTAACGCTGAATTTCCTTGTCGGTCATCGGTTCAAATTCAACGGTTGTCGAAACACATTCCGTATAGGTATTATCGCCGAAAAGAAGGACAAAGCCGGTATAGACCCGGTGTGAGCGGTTTTGCAGGTTTTTAAGCATCATAAACGCCTCATCGAAATCTGCAGGTTTTCCGAGAATCTGGTTTCCTTTGGTCACAAGAGTATCAGCACCGAGTATAACGGTCTTGCGATTTTGATTCTTTACCAAGGCGGCTGTGGCTTCGGCTTTAGCCAGGGCAATCTTGGTGACATTGTCCTCGAGGGAGCATGACGAATCGATCAATTCGTCTGTCTCAACTGAGAGGGTTTCGAAAGGTATTTTCATTAACGACAATATCTGTTGTCGTCTGGGTGATTGTGAGGCAAGAATAAGGGCAGGTTTAGCCATTTTTTGTATTTAATTCAGGTTATTCCATCCCCTACGGTTCAGGTCTGCAAAAATGAGGGCTCCCGCAATCAATCCTATACCGAGAAAGAGGAATCCCTGAAAAAGATCACCAAATATTACTCTTCCTGTTCCAAACAGGATCGCATAGATCATTATAATCCCCAGCGCCCAGTCAACAAAAAGCATGGTAAAACCGGTATCGGACTTTACATCTGGAAGGTTCTTTGATACTTTTTTCCAAAGCACCCCTCCGACCCTGGTTTTACTGTAAAATATTTCCAGCTGTGACGTTTCTGTTGGTGGAGTCAGAAAGGTTACAATAAGCGTTACGGCAATGGTAACACCGACAATAATGAAAATTGAAAAGGGAAACGTGATTGTTGTATATAATTTTATCCATGTGAAAACAATAAACGGGGTCACCATTGATGTGATTTCTGACCATGCATTCAATCGCCACCAGAACCATCGCAGAATAAGCACAAAACCTGTTCCGGCACCGCACTGTATAATGAATTCCCACGCACCTGTAATGGTTTCAAGCACAAAGAATGTGATATACAGAGCAAAGGCTGCGGTCAGGAATGTTGTTATTTTTGAAATAGTGACATAGTGTTTTGTGTCACCGTCTTTTTTGAGGAAACGTTTATAAAAATCGTTTATCAGGTAGCTCGTGCCCCAGTTAAGATGGGTTGAGAGTGTTGACATATAGGCAGCTAGAAAGGCGGCAATCAAGAGACCTTTAAGGCCTGGAGGCAAAACAGCTTTCATGACATAGACAAAACCATCCTCCTTTTGATTTGCGGGAAGATGTGGAAACATTACCAGACTGGCAAGACCGACTATAATCCATGGCCATGGCCTCAGGCAATAGTGTGCAATAGTGAACCAAAGCGTTGCCATCAACGAGTGTTTTTCGTTTTTGGCGCTCATCATGCGTTGTGCAATATAGCCTCCGCCGCCTGGTTCTGCGCCAGGGTACCAGGATGACCACCACTGTACAAACGCCATAGCTGCAAATGAGGCAAAGGGAAGGGCGGCTGCACCTGTGGCAGAAGGGCCCGATGACGAACTGAATGATGGGAAAAAGTCGAACATCCATCCCGGAAGAGCTTTTGTGAGTCCACCGGCTGATACGACCACGGGAGACTGTACGGCGAGAACGGCGAGAATTATGCAACCTGCCATAGCAATTACAAACTGCACGGCATCGGTAATGGAGACCCCCCAAAGTCCTGAAAGGCCTGAATAAAAGGTAGTAAGCAGGACAAGTGCCACAATGGCCCATACAGGGTTCAAGCCCGGAACCATTATTTTAATAATTTTGAACATGGCCAGATTTACCCAGCCGATAATGACAGCGTTGATAAAGAGACCGAAATAGACAGCTTTGAAGCCGCGGAGAAATCTGGCAGCGGCACCGCTGTATCGGAGTTCTATAAACTCCAGATCGGTAAGGATTTCGGCTCTTCGCCAAAGTCTGGCAAAAAAGAATACCGTCAGCATTCCGCCCGAAACAAATGTCCACCATACCCAGTTACCGGCAATACCGTTTTTGGCAACAAATCCTGCAACGGCAAGTGGGGTGTCGGCAGCAAACGTTGTAGCCACCATACCGGTACCCGCAATCCACCAAGGGAGTTTACGGCCGGAAAGAAAAAACTCGTCAACATTTTCCGAAGCGCGGGAGGAAAACCACAATCCGATAACAAGCGTCAACAGAAGGTATCCGAGTATAAAACTGTAATCAAGAAGGTTTAGCTGATCCATGTTTCTTACTTTCTTAAATGTTTCTTTTTATTGCTCGTTTCTGACTGTGCGTGGTTTTCCTCTCGACTTCTGCTGTTTACTCGTCGATGCGTGAAAGTTCGCGGAAGCTTTGGAACCTGTCTTCTATTTCAAGCATATTCAGTGCGGCAATTTTTTCAGTACCGAATTTTTCAACGCAAAAGCTTGCCATAGCGCTGCCGTAAAGCACTGCTCTGCGCATTTCTATATCATTGATCTCTCCGCAACGTGAAAGGTGCCCGATAAAGCCTCCGGCAAAAGTATCGCCTGCACCGGTTGGATCATAAATGGATTCTAACGGGTAGGCTGGAGCAGAAAATATTCCGTTATCGGTAAACAAAAGGGCTCCGTGTTCGCCTTTTTTGATAATCAGGGTTTTGGGGCCCATGTTGCGTATGATTCTGGCCGATTTAACAAGATTCGGGTCGCCGCTCAAGATTCTGGCTTCACTGTCATTGATGATGAAGATGTCCACTCGTTCAAGGGTCTTTTTGAGTTCAGCCTTTTTGCCTTCAATCCAGAAGTTCATGGTGTCACAAATAACCAGCTTTGGTTTTGTGATCTGGTCAAGCACTTTAAGCTGCAGTTCCGGGTCGATATTTCCCAGACAGACAAACTCTGCATCCCTGTAAAGAAGGGGAACGTGTGGATCAAAATCCGCAAAGACGTTTAATTGAGTGTCGAGGGTGTCGCGGGTGTTCATATCGTAATGATAGCGTCCTGCCCAGCGGAATGTTTTTCCGTCTTCGACTTTCTTGATTCCTTTTGTGTCAATGTTTCTTGAACGGAGCAACTCAAAATGTTTATCCTCAAAATCGGAACCGACCACGCCGACAAGCTGTACCTGTTCGGTAAAATAACTTGCCGAGAGGGCAATGTAGGTGGAAGACCCTCCAAGGGTGTCATACGAGCTTCCAAAAGGTGTTTCGATATCATCAAAGGCAAGGGAGCCGACAATGAGAATAGACATAGTGGGATAATGGTTTGGTTGATAAAAAAATTGCTGAAAATTCGATATTCGCCGGTTGTGTTTTGTTAACTCTCAGGCGGTAGCTCAAAGAGCAGGCATTGTCCTGGTGCGCATGTTACCTGAAGTCTGTAATCCTTGATAGGGTAATATGTTTCGCTGATCAGGTCGTACAGGTCTATTCCGTTCATGCTGAATTCGAGCGCGCCGCTTCTCTGGTCGTAAAGATTGCTGTTTCCTATAAAGAGCAGGGACTTTCCGGCTGATGTTCTCATTACGGCAAAAAGTTCCTGTTCGGAGACGTAGGGTATTGTTATTGATCCTGAGTCGCCGCAGAGTATCAGGTCGAGGTATTGCTTTCGGATATTCAGTATCCGTGCAATATAGTCGTTAAGCGGCAGGAGACCGTTACTGTTTTCCCAGTCATAGCTTATGGCACTGAAGAGCGGCAGCTTTTCTGGGGGATAAAGGGCTCTGTCCTCGTCTGTAAAATTTAGGCCAAGGTTTACTGGATACCATTCACAAATTTCCATTCCTGATTGCAGAAAAGGGATGGCCGGCAGGATGGCGCTCAGGGTAAATATAAATATTGCATTGTTTCTTCCTGCTTCCTGTCTGGGGTAACGGAAACAGACTCTCGGGGTGTTGTGATTTTCGCCGGTACCGAAAAAAGGTAATGCTACACCGGTTTTGTTCAGGTAGTTCAGCAATCCGCGAATGAAAACGATATCATGAATAACAAATGGAAGCGAACCGAACACTGCGTTGAATCCTTCGTTACGAATTTCCTCAGTAGGGCTGAAGTTTTCGTCCCAGAATGCGAAATCCGGTTTGTTGTCCCGGACTTTGCGGACAATAGTTTTTTTGAGTTCGGAGGGCAGTGCATGGCCCATATCGATCATTGCGCCATCAATATTATACAGCTTCTGATAGCTTGGTATGATATCGGAAATTTCGTCCCATAATGGATTGTTGAAATTATCCGGATTCTCCAGTGCGCTGTCGTACATCCTTATTGTATTGTAGGCTATGTAGTTGAACGCATCGTTGTTGTGCATTTTTAAATAGGTTACATCGGTCCATGCCGGTTGCTGGTCGTCGGGAGGCCAGTCGGAGAATGCACTTGCTATGCGGCACGGTGCGCCGTCCTTATCTGAAGCCTGTATGATGCTGTCGTGTTCGGTTACTGTAACCGGCTGTGAAACAAACTGATTGCGATATTCGTGTGAAGGGGATGGCAGGTTATGCATTTCATGCCGATCGACTACTTCATGTATCCATCGAAGGGTATCATGATCGAAGTGGGGAGGGCCGTAATTACGGGTTGTCTCATTGTCACGGATCCAGTAAAACCATTCTGGGTGGTCTTTTATCCAAATGCTGTCCATTGCTGCTGTTCTAAATACAAACTCAAAAACAACGTGTATATCGAGCTGATGAGCCGCTTCCACAAACGCTTTTAGGAGTATTTCAGCACTTATGCCAAGAGCTGGTTCGTCGAGGAGTGGATCGAGTTTTCTTGGATTTTTAACCGCATACGGTGATCCGAGTGACCCTTTTTTATTCTCAGAGCCAATTTCAGTAAGCGGTAAAATATAAACGGTATTTGCACCAAGATTTTTTATATACGGCAGGAGTGCAATTGCTTTAAGCAGTGTACCTGTTTCTCTAAAACCGCATTCTAGTGGTTCAGTGCTGATTTCTCCATTTCTGTTATGGTCGAAAGCGGTGGTCAGTCTGATAAAGAGGTTGTATACTATCGCATTGGACCTCCAGTCAGCATTTTTCAGTTGTAAGCTGTCGGCCTCTTTATATTTGAGGATGCTTTCTATGATTTTTGTAAAATATTCCGAAGGGTTGACCTGTTCGATTCCTGTATTTTTTCCGGTCCAGATACTGGGGACACTGTAGGAGCCGTTAGGGCAAGGCTTCTCGATGCTTTTTAAAGCATTAAGGAGTAGGGCAAGATGTGTTGTCTGCAAAGTGAGTGATATTGTTATTCGGGAACAAAACCTGAAGATAACTATTATAGCGTAAACCAAAGTACAAAGATATTAAATCTCTTATGAAGAACATCCGGATTACCGTTGAATACGATGGTACTTCCTTTGCTGGATGGCAAAGACAGTCTGAAAGAATTGTTACTGTCCAGGGAGTTATTGAAGCTGCACTTGGTACGATTCTTCAGGAAAAAATTTCTCTCGCTGCTGCAGGCAGAACTGATAAAGGGGTTCATGCAAAAGCGCAGACTGCAAATTTTTTTACGGATTCTTCAATGGACCCGTTCAGAATTGTTCATTCACTGAATTCGCTTTTGCCAAATACGATAAGAGTAAGCGACCCTGTGGAGGCATCTCCTCTTTTTCATTCACGACACAGTGCTAAAGAAAGGCAGTACCGCTATTTTCTTATGGAGGAACCTTCAGCGATTTATGGCAGGTATGCCGGATGTTCGTTTGGACCAACCGATATTGAAATGATGCAGCAGATTGCGTCATCGCTTGTAGGAACCCACGATTTTTCAGCTTTTTCTAAAGAAGACCGGGATAATCCCTGTCGTGTCTGCACCATTACAGCATCTGAATGGTACCGTGACGATCGGCATATGGTGTATCAGATATCTGCAAACCGGTTTTTAAGGAGTATGGTGCGATACCTTGTCGATGCCATGATTAGCGCGGGTAAGGGTACTCTTTCTCTTGAAGAGTTCACCCGGATGCTTGAAACCGGGGTTTCAATGAGTTCGCTTAAACCGGCGTTGCCGGAGGGACTTTTTCTTTGGAAGGTTACCTACTGAGACACTGGTAATTCTGCAATATTATATGTAACAGATTATTGTATTAGTCCGGAACGGTTTTTATTGTTACTTTTTCAAGATTAATTGTTGCTTTTGCAGCTTGTATTTTTTTGTATTTCCTTTCGTAATGAACGTGCTGCTTGTGAAAATAAGGGTTTATAATAGCATCTCAAATAATCGTTGTAGACGGTTTTCCGGCAGGTTTGACGACGTCACAACTTGCGGTAAAGGCCTGAGTCTCTTTATTCGGAGAGCTCTTCCTGCTTTCGCGGTGTTTGTATTGGCACTTATATTTCAACTCCAGGCGTTGCCTGTTCGTGCTGCCGATCCTGTGACAACTATCAGGGGTACACTTCCCAAGTCATCAGTTTCAGATATTCTGGATAGCCTTGTTAATGCGACTTATTTTAAGGATGAGTACTTCTCCGCACCTACAAAGGAAGGCGAAAAGTATGGATTTCCTGCTAATTTTGTCCCTCAGTACAGCGACTCGGTCTATGCATCAAGGATATCTCTTCTGGCACGTAAAACCCCGTTCAATCTTATTTATAACGACCATGTCAGGGGGTTTATAAGAATTTACGCTGTCGACAAGAGAAATATGACGGCTAAAATTCTTGGACTCACCAAAATCTATTTTCCTCAGTTTGAGGAAAAACTTGACGCTTACAATATTCCGCTTGAAATGAAGTACCTGGCTATAGTTGAATCTGCACTTAACCCGACCGCTGTTTCTCCTGCCGGCGCAAAGGGGTTGTGGCAGTTTATGTACGGTACGGGAAAAATGTACGGAATGCAGTCGTCTTCGTTTATTGAAGATCGTTTTGATTCAGAAAAGGCTACGGTGGCGGCATGCCGGTATCTGAGGGACCTCTATAATATTTATGGAGACTGGTTCCTTACCCTTGCAGCTTATAATTCCGGTCCCGGTAATGTCAACAAGGCTATTCGAAGGGCTGGAGGTATAAAAAATTACTGGGCAATATGGGACTATCTGCCAGCCGAAACAAGAGGGTATGTGCCTGCGTTTATTGCCGTCAACTACATTATGAACTATTATAATGAGCACAATATCCGTCCGGTTGAACCAGGATATCTTTACCACGACATCGACACGCTGAGAACAACCCGTCTGGTGTCATTTGAACAGATTAACGAGACTATCGGTGTGCCAATGCGGGATCTGCATTTCCTTAACCCTCAATACAAGCTCGGTATTATTCCATCTGCAGGTTCTTACGGCAACGTTATCAGACTTCCAAAACAATATATCGGACAATTTCAGAAGCGCGAGCAGGAAATTTACGCGTATAAATCGCCTAAAGCTTCTGAACGTGAGCAATTGCTGGCTAAGGTTGAAAGCCTTAATGCCGGCACTGGATCTCCGGGAGCTTCTTTACAGTCTGACAAGATTCACACTGTACAGCAGGGTGAAAATCTTGGCTCCATTGCAAGGATGTATCGCACCTATATAAGTCAGCTTATTGCATGGAACAATCTGAAAGATCCGGATGTGACTCCTGGACAGGTACTTATTGTGTTTGGAGGAGCAGAAAATGGTTCATCACAAAGTGACGGCGGAAGGTCCGGTCATGTAAAGAAAAAAATCATAGTCCATAAGGTTGGAAGGTCTGAAACGATCACTTCCATTTCCAGAAAATACGATACAACTATTCAGCGTATTGCCGAGTTGAATCATCTGAGTCACAGGATGACTATTGTGCCAGGACAACGTCTTAAAATCGAAAAAGAGGTAACTGTTTTTGAAAGATCGCGGTCATCGTCCCGGCATTTTCATGCTTCTAAAAGTCACAAAGGCAAAAAAGAAAGGCATGCGCGTTCGTCAAGAAAACGCAGGCGATAGACAAAGCGACAGTGTTCGCACAACTATGGTATACTGAAGTTCTGGAACTGTGATAATTTCTTTTTTTATAAAGGTTATAAAACCGGTAATTGTCTTTCTGCCTGTTCCAATAAAAGATAATTTTATTATCTTAAGCCTTTTCAAGTTGCTCAAATGACGGGGTATCAAGGTCGAAAAAACGATTTATTCAATAATTCTTTAAATAAGAATCATTAAAACGTATGCGTAATATCATTTTCACCGGAAAGGGTGGTGTTGGTAAAACTTCTGTTGCTGCAGCCACAGCGCTTAGAGCAGCAGATATGGGGTACAAAACCCTTATTATGTCTACCGATCCTGCTCACAGTCTTGGCGACTCGCTCGATGTTCAGTTAGGACCTTCACCGGTGAAGGTAGCTGAAAATCTTTGGGGTCAGGAAGTTAGTGTTTTCGGTGACCTCAATTTAAACTGGGATGTTGTCAGAGAGCACTTTGCTCACCTGATGGAATCACGGGGTATTGAAGGTGTTTATGCTGAAGAAATGGGTGTGCTGCCTGGTATGGAAGAGCTTTTTTCCCTTTCTTATATCAAAAGATATAACGAACAGAATGAGTATGATCTTCTTGTAGTTGACTGTGCTCCTACCGGTGAAACCCTGCGACTTCTCTCCCTTCCTGAAACATTCGGATGGTTTATCAAGCTTATCCGCAATGTTGAGAAATTTATGGTGAAGCCTGTCATCAGGCCTCTCTCTAAGAAAATCAAGAAAATTGACGACTTTGTCGCGCCTGTTGAGGTTTATGATAAGGTCGATAATCTGTTCTCTTCAACTGAAGGCATTATTGATTTGCTGGCTGACAGCTCTAAAACAACAATGCGTCTTGTCATGAATCCTGAAAAGATGGTTATCAAGGAGTCCATGCGTGCCTTGACCTATCTTAATCTGTACGGTATTACCGTTGACAGGATTACCATTAACCGTGTTATGCCGGATCAGAGTCCTGATCCTTATTTCCAGAAATGGCGTGCAATCCAGCAGAAGTATATCGATCAGATCGAGGAAGCTTTTGCTCCGATCCCAATTACTGAAGTACCGCTTTTTGATGATGAAGTTGTCGGTATTGCAATGCTTCGCAGAGTAGGCGAAAAAGTCTATGGTGACCTGAATCCTCTTGATATTTTCTTTGCTGAAAATCCAATCGATATCAAAAAGGTTTCTGACGGACATTACAAGGTTCGTGTACGTCTGCCGTTTATGGAAAATATGGGTCTTGAGCCGAAGATTCTTAAGCTTGGCGATGATCTTACTATCCGTATCGGCGATTACCAGAAAATTGTAGCTTTGCCGATTTTCCTTGCAGGTATGGAATCTACCGGAGCATCCTACGAAGATAAATGGCTCAGTATTGATTTTACCAAGGCATAAACATCAGTCTTGTTCTTGTATAAATAAAAAACCTGCCTTGTCGGCAGGTTTTTTATTGACCATTTTTCAGGTTTTTTTAGAGCGATACCAGATTTGTAACAGCTACTCCATTGACATTTCTAATTTCGTCAATCAGTTCAGGCATCACATCTCCGTCTACAACGATAGCTGTCATAGCGACCTTTTTATCTTCATCTCTTGAAAGTGCGATATAGGCAACGTTCAGGTTATGCTGGAGAAGCAGTTGCGTGACGTTGGCAATGACACCTGGTTTATCGGTATTATTGTAGATGATAATGTTGCCTTCCGGCTTAAATTCCACGAGAAACTGGTCGATCATGACAATCCGTACTTCTTTGTCACCAAAAACGGTTCCTCCTATCATACGTTTGGCTGATTCGTTTTCGAGCTCTATACGTATCAGATTGGTGTAGTCGGGATTTTCCTTTTCAAACCTTTGCTCAAGAATGATACCGGATTCCTTCGCCATCGTAAATGCGTTGATGTAATTAGTATCTTTCGATTGCCGTACATCAAGAAACCCTTTTAAAGCTGCGGCAGTTATGACTTCATTGAATTGCTGAAGAAATTCACCGGAGGTTCTGACGGTCATTTTGTTCGCATGAAGCGGGGCCATTTGAGCCAGTGTAGCACCAAGTTTTTCAGCCAGGGTAAGATATGCCTGTACACCGGGCACCTGTGCAAGTTCAACAGCAGAAGCATTGACTGCGCCTTCAAGTTTGCCACTGCGTTTCCACTCAACAATCTGGTCGGCAATCTGAATGGCAACCTTTTCCTGAGCTTCAGTTGTGGATGCGGCTATATGCGGTGTGGCAATAACCTGCTCAAGTTTTAAAAGAGGGTTGTCGGAGTTTACCGGTTCCATCTCAAAAACATCAAGGGCAGCAGCGGAAACTTTTCCGGATTCTATTGCATCTGCAAGGTCCGATTCATTAATTATTCCTCCTCTTGCGCAATTGATGATGATGACACCCTGTTTCATTAAATCAAGCGTCCCTTTTGAAATCAGATTGCGAGTCGACTCATTAAGCGATGAATGTATGGTGATGACATCAGCACGCATAAAATTTTCGTGCAGGGGAAGAAGTTCAATGTTGAGATGCGAAGCAAACTCGTCAGGAATCATTGGGTCATAAGCGATTGTGTTCATTCCGAAGGCCTGCATACGGGATGCCACCTCTCGTCCTATTTTTCCAAGACCGATTATCGAAAGGGTTTTGCCTTCAAGCTCAATCCCCATAAATTTCTTTTTATTCCAGTTGCCGCTTTTCATGTCTGCAGTTGCCTGAGGAATGCGTCGGGCAGCCGACAGAATCATGGCGCAGGTATGTTCAGCAGCAGAAATGGTGTTTCCGCCAGGCGTGTTCATGACAATAATGCCATTGCGGGTTGCGGCTTCAATATCGATATTATCAACCCCTGCACCAGCCCTACCTATCAGTTTAAGGTTAGTGCCGCACTCGATAATTTCTGCGGTAACTTTTGTTGCACTTCTAACAATAAGTTTTTCAAAGCCGCCTATTATTTTTTTGAGTTCTTCCTTACTGATTTTCGGTATTTCGGTTACGTCAAATCCGTTCTGTGAAAGGATTTGACCGCATTGTGGATCAACACCGTCAGTGATCAGTACGTTCATGTTCTTTTTGATTATTGATTTCCTGGGAATTTTATGAAACGAAGTTTACAGAGCGGACTTAGTCCGTTCTAGTTCACTTTCGTACTTTACCGGTATAATATATTTTTTTTTCAAGGCATTAAGATTAAAAAAATCAACAGGAACAGGACGCGAGTGCATGAAGTCTTTCTATTACATTGGGAATTGTGAGTGCCGGAATTTATAAGCATCGATTCTGATTATATATTGAGGTTTTTTTTATCTTGTATCCTATTAATTTCTATGATGATATTATTGTTGAACGAATGGAAAAGCTACATGATTTAAGAGTTTCGCGCATTATCCGTCTATCCTCTCCAAAAGCTCTCAAAGAGATGCTGCCTGTGGATGAACGGATTGCAGATACCGTTATTAATGGACGTCGTGAAGTTGAAAATATATTAACCGGCAAAGACGCCCGAATGCTGGTGATTGTAGGGCCTTGTTCGATTCATGATACCGATATGGCCCTTGAATATGCAAGAAAACTCATGACGTTGCGCACTGAGTTGCAGGACGATCTTTGTATTTTGATGCGGGTTTACTTTGAAAAGCCACGGACTACCGTTGGGTGGAAAGGTTTTATCAACGATCCTCATTTGGACGATTCTTACGATATAGTGCATGGACTGTTTTATGCTCGTAAGCTTTTGCTTGAAATCAATGCTATAGGTGTACCTGCAGCTACTGAATTTCTTGATCCCATAACCCCTCAATATGTGGCCGATGTTGTCAGTTGGGCTGCAATAGGGGCTAGAACAATTGAGTCTCAGACTCATCGCCAGATGGCAAGCGGTCTGTCGATGCCGGTTGGATTTAAAAATTCTACTGACGGACGGATCAACGTGGCTGTCGATGCAATTCGTTCGGCCATGCACCCGCATAGCTTTTTTGGCATTGATCAGGATGGTCATAGCAGCGTTATTACTACTAAAGGGAACGCCTTTGGACATCTTGTGCTTCGTGGAGGCAGTGATAAACCGAATTATGATGCTGCAAGTATTGCTGTAGCTGAATCGTGGATTGAAAAAGCCGGTCTTGAACAATCGATTCTTGTCGATTGCAGTCATGCCAATTCGGGCAAAAAACATGAGCAGCAGCTCAAGGTTTGGGAGGACATCCTTCAACAGAAAGCTGATGGGAACAAGAGCATTGCCGGGGTTATGATCGAAAGTAATATCTGTGCAGGCAACCAGCCATTCCCGGAGAACCCTGAAAAGTTAAAGTATGGAGTCTCCATAACTGACGAGTGCATATCATGGGAAGAGACTGAGCGTATGTTGCGTGAAGGAGCAGCCGTTATTCATAAGCTTATCAAGTAGATGTTTTCTCCCGGTGTTTATCCCGGGAGAATATCCAATTACTTATAACCCAGCAGGGAGGAACGAGTATTATGGCAATTGAGATCCGGCAGGTTCAGAACAAAAAGGAACGGAAGCAGTTTATTACTTTTGCATGGCAAATCTATCGCAATGATCCTGAGCTCAATAAAAACTGGGTTCCCCCGGTTATTGACGATTATATGAAAACACTTGACACCAAAGTGTTTCCCTTGTATGATCATGCATCTCTGGCTCTTTTTACCGCATGGAAAGATGGCGTTATGGCGGGTACCATCGCCGCTATCGAAAACCGGCGCCACAATGAGTTTCACAACGATAAAGTTGGCTTCTGGGGTTTTTTTGAGTGTATTAACGACCAGAAAGTTGCCAATGCCCTGTTTGATGCCGCAGCCAACTGGCTTAAAACCAAGGGGTTAAATGCTATGCGGGGCCCTATCAGTCCCTCAATGAACGATCAGTGCGGCATGCTGACAAAAGGGTACGACAGCCCTCCCGTATTTCTGATGCTTTACAATCCGCCTTACTACAATGATCTTGTTGTCAACTACGGCCATCATATCGGTCAGGAACTTCTTGCCTGGTATATAGACCGGACTATTATTGATTTTGAGCGTCTCCGTCGTATTTCCGAATATGTCATGAAACGAGAGGGTCTTACGGTACGAATCATGAATATGAAGGACTTTGACCGAGAAATCGATCGTATCCGCGAAATTTACAATAAAGCCTGGGAGAAGAACTGGGGCTTTGTTCCTATGACTGACAAAGAGTTTAACTTTTTGGCCAAAAGCCTCAAACCTCTGGCTAACCCGCATTACATCTATTTTGTTGAAGATCGAAACAAGCGTACGGTCGGCTTTTCACTTTCGCTCCCTGATGTTAATCAGGCTCTGAAGCATGTTAATGGGAACCCTTTTTCACCGATCGGATTGCTGAAATATCTCTGGTATAGCCGCAATATTACCATGGTACGTACTATAACCATGGGTGTTCTTCCGGAATATCGCAACAAGGGAGTTGACAGTGTTCTCAATACACAAATTGCTGATTATGGAGTTAAGCATGGTGTGTTTGCCAGCGAGATGAGTTGGGTTCTTAAAGCAAATGAAGCTATGAGTAAACTGGCAAAGGTCATTGGCGGCAAACCCTACAAGGAGTATGTTATCTACGAGGCAGAAATATAAAATTAGTTTTGCTGTTCTCTATTGTTCAGTCAAGTAAAGGATATCGGCGGATTGTCGGTCGGGTTAGTGGAGTTGTGGCCGATAGGTCTCTTTTTCGAGGGGATAAAAAAAAGGAGCCTTGCGGCTCCTTTTCATATTGTAACCTAACGGGAAAAAAAGAACAGTGGAGATAATTTTTTAGAACGACGCCATTAGAACAAAGTTTGCTTTTTTGGTGTCTGGGTTGTAGGTGTAGGAACCGGTGTATCTGTCTTTTGCAACAGAGAACCCTAGATTTACGATTTGAAAGCCTGTTCCTTCGGATGGTGCGTACTCTACTTCGTTACCAGCGCCAATAACAACTTTTGCGGTATAACCGTCTTTATCATATACCTTGTATCCTGCCTCAACATACTTCGCATGATTAATAGCGCTAACGCCAGCAAAGTTGTAAGCAGCTAGCAGGCTGAGATTGTCCTGAGCATAGGCTAAGCTGACTTCAGCGGTGTTCGGTCCGTCGCCTTTAAAATCAAAAGCATCTGTGTGGCCACTGCCGGTGACAGGGATATAATAATCAGTTACTGTTACACTGAAAGGTCCAACAGGCAGTGTCGCATAAAAATCAGTTTCCTGATAACGGTAAGAGCCGGAATTGCTGCTTATAGCATAAGATCCCCATGCGCCAAGTACTATGCCGCTATCCTTGAACGTGTAGGAAAGGGCTGGTTGGATTGCTGGTGAGTCACCGATATCACTGCCTCTCCATACGTAGCTGCTGACGAGATCGGTGCCGATTTTAAACCCGTCCGCTGCTTGAGCTGTTCCGCTTAATCCGGCAAACAAAGCGACGGCTAGGCTTAAAAATTTTACTGTTTTTTTCATTGCAATACTCCTGTTTCTGGTTATTTCAGTTGTGTGTGATCAACCGCTCTCTTGTTTTGATTTCCTTAAAAAAACTTTCTCATTACTTAAGAGAACTTCATCAATAAAATAATAATATTATATAATAATACAAATAAGTAATAAAGTATTAGGGTTAAGTGCGATATATACTAAAAAATGAAGGCGAATGGTGTCCGCATAAAATTTGTCCATCCGTATGCTTCGTTGTAAATTATTATCTTGTTTGATGGCTATTTAAAGGGAATTCTGTTGATGAAACAGTTTGAAATATTGCTCTCCAGCGACTATTCCGAATACAGCGAGCTGAAGAAATTTATCATGGTGCATGTAGAGGGACTGGGGTATAGCAATCAGTTTATTGATGGGCTTCAACTATCAATCAAAGAGGCTTTCGTCAACGCGATAAAGCACGGAAACCGTGAACAGCATGATCTGGCAATATCCTGTAAGGTCACCCTCACAAAAGACCTGCTTCAAGCCTCTATCAGAGATTGTGGTAAAGGCTTTAATCCTTATGACCAGCCGAACCCCGCTGAACCCGGAAATCTTTTAAAACTTTCAGGACGGGGGTTATATATAATCAGGAGTTTCGTTGAAAAAATGTGTGTTACGGTCGATGACGATGGATCGACCTTAATGTTGCATTATATTCCCTATTGAAAATTCTTGTGTCCGGTGTAACCAGCTTAATATTTTTAACTCATAAGATTATGGATTTATCACGAAGCGCGGCATGGAGTGCCCTTGTGTCGCACAAACATGAAATCGACAACCTGCATATCAGAGATCTTTTCCGTGAGGATAGTGGCAGGTTTGAGCGGTTTTCGGTTTCCTGGGGTGAGGTGATGCTTGATTATTCCAAAAACAGGATTACTCCGCACACTGTTGAGCTGCTTTTGGATCTTGCACGTCAGGCCGGACTTGAAAATATGCGTGGAGAAATGTTTCAGGGTGAGCCAATTAATTTCACGGAACAACGTTCTGTGCTGCATACTGCACTTCGCAGACCTCCAGGATACACTGTTGAGATTGACGGGCTCAATATTTCTGATGAAATTGCCGATGTGCTTCGCCAGATGAAGGTATGCTGTGAAAAGGTTATATCAGGCAAGTGGAAGGGATATACCGGAAAAAGAATGACTGATATTGTTAATATTGGTATCGGGGGTTCTGATCTTGGTCCCTGCATGGTAGCTGAGGCTCTCCGTCCCTTTGCGCATGGAAAATTACAGGTTCATTTTGTTTCCAACATCGATGGAACTCATAGTATCGAAACGCTTAAAAAGCTTGATCCCGAAACAACGCTTTTTATTATTGCCTCTAAAACCTTTACAACTCAAGAGACGCTTACCAACGCAATAACGGCTCGGGGATGGTTTTTAACCAAAGCTCTTGATGACTCACATATCGCGAAGCATTTTATTGCTGTTTCAACCAATAGGGCAAAAGTGGTCGAATTCGGTATTGACGAAGCAAACATGTTCCGCTTTTGGGATTGGGTTGGCGGACGTTATTCTCTATGGTCTTCTATTGGACTTTCAATAGCTCTTTACCTTGGATTTGACCAATTTCAGGAACTGCTTAATGGCGCGCATGCCATGGACCAGCATTTTCTGAATGAGCCACTGGAAAGCAACATTCCTGTTCTTCTTGGTCTGCTTGGTATCTGGTACAATAATTTTTTTGAGGTTTCATCTCACGCTGTTATTCCCTACGATCAGTACATGCACCGTTTTCCTGCATATCTCCAGCAGCTTGATATGGAGAGCAACGGCAAAAGGGTTAATCGTCAGGGCAGTGCTGTGGAGTATGCAACCGGGCCGGTGATTTGGGGAGAGCCAGGTACCAACTCGCAGCATGCTTTTTTTCAGCTGCTGCATCAGGGTCCGAATTTTATCCCAGCCGATTTTATTGTGCCTCTGAAAACTCAGAACCCGGTCGGAGAGCATCATGACATCCTGCTTGCAAACTGTTTTGCACAGACCGAAGCTCTTATGAAAGGTAAAAACGAGCAAGAGGTCAAGGATGAACTTGAAGGGGCAGGCTTTGAACCCTCTGAACTCAATACCCTTCTTCCGCACAAGGTTTTTCCCGGCAACAGACCGACAAATACCATTCTTCTGAGTGAACTTAATCCTTATACCCTCGGAAGCCTTATTGCCATGTACGAACATAAAGTGTTTGTTCAGGGCATTATCTGGGATGTCAACTCATTCGACCAGTGGGGTGTCGAACTTGGCAAGCAGCTGGCTAAAACTATTTTCCCCGAAATTCAGGGCAGTGAAACAGTTACCAGTCATGACGGTTCTACTAATGCATTGATCAATGCTTACAGGGAGTACCGGTTGAAGGGAAAAATCTCTGCAAGCCCACAGCTTTCATTCTTTGATGAGCCGTAACAGCAGTTTTGTTTTCTCCGAGAATTCTTTAGTGAATACAATAAAAAAGCCGCCTCGTCAGAAGGCGGCTTTTAAGATTAGAAAAGGGGACCCTTTCTAGAAATCAACTAATCTTTGTTGTACATAGAATCGTCGCCACTCTCCCCGGTTCGGATACGATAAGACTCCTCAATAGTCCAAACAAAGATCTTACCATCGCCAACTTCACCTGTATACGCTGATTTTAAAAGACAGGCTACTGTTTTTTGAAGATTGATGTCGCGAACAACAATCGAAAGTGTTAAACGAGAGATATAGTCAGTGTCATTAGAGCCACGGAATACATCTTTCTTTTTCCGTTCATTTCCAACTCCGTATGATTCTGTATAGGAAAAGAAGTCAATATCAATTGCATGCAATGCAGCTTTGACTTCTTCAAATTTGGACCGCCTTATAATGGCTTCAATTTTTTTCATAATCAATGTGTTTTTAATAAGTTAACTGACTGAAAACAGGGCGTTTAAGTATGCCCGTGTTTTCAGTCGACTGTATTTAATGTATGGTATATGCTTCAGCACCGTGTTCAAATACATCCAATCCGCCAACTCCGGTTTCACCTTCAGGTTCAACACGTAATTTGAATGGATATGGTAATTTATTAATTACCCACATTAAAATGATTGCAACTACAAAGGTTGTAATTGTTATGATTCCATTGCCTATAAACTGAGCAAGGAATACATTCCAGCCCCCTCCATAAAATAATCCTGCAACAGGAGCGCTGTTATCAGGTCCTAAAGGAGTGGCACATCCAAATTCTCCAGTGGCAAAAAGACCAATAGCCCAGGTTCCAAAAATACCGTTCAGTCCATGAACTGGTACTGCACCTACTGGATCATCAATACGCAGGTATTCGAGAAGATAGATGCCGCCAAAAACAATCGCACCTGCAATAAGTCCGATGATGATTGCACCAAAGGGAGATACCCAGTAGCAAGGTGCGGTAATGGCAACCAATCCTCCTAAAAGACCGTTCACAGTAAATCCTACATCAAACTTTCCTTTGAATGAACCTAAAAAGAATGCTAAAAACATTGCGCTTAAAGCACCTGAACAGGCTGCAAGTGTTGTATTGGCTGCAACACGTCCAATACCAACGGCATCCATCGCGGAAAGAGTGCTGCCAGGGTTAAAGCCATACCATCCGAACCACAACAGGAAGGCTCCTGTTACAGCAACAGGAAGGTTGTGTGCTGCTGGAAGTCCGCCTCTTTCTTTGTCATCGCGGAGAAAAACGCGTCCAATACGAGGTCCTAAAATAATGGCACCGGCTAATGAAACTACTCCACCGATTGTATGAACAACTGTAGATCCTGCAAAGTCACGGAACGGGTTGCCTAACCAAGGTAAAAAGTTGCCGGGAGTACCCATGGTTACAAGGAATCCGTCAGGTCCCCATGCCCAGTGACCAATGATCGGATAAATAAAAGCAGTTACTCCGATACTGTAAAGGATGTCGCCACGGAAACTTGTACGACCGATCATTGCACCTGAAGTAATGGTAGAAGCTGTGTCGGCAAATGCAAACTGGAATACCCAATGTGCCAGTAATGCTATGCCTGTTGTACCGTACAGGTTAGGTGCTCCCTGTAGGAAGAACCAGTGCTGTCCGATAAAGCCGTTACCTTCGCTGAACATGAATGCGTAGCCGATAGCCCAGAATGAGATACCGCAGATCGCAGTATCCAGAACGCACTCGATCAACACGTTGACTGTTTCCGTTTTTCTCGCAAAACCAGCCTCCAGCATAACGAAACCAGCCTGCATTCCAAAGACGAGAGCCGCAGCGATCAATGTCCAAAGAGTGTTAACCGAATTAATCATATTCGTTTCAAGCGGTGTGTAGGTTGGTGCTGCAGCCATGGCCGGGATTCCTACAATACCAGTTAACGTTGACATTGCTAACAGGACTAAGAACAGTCCGATCATTTTTCCTGCAAAAAAGGTTACACCAAGTTTCCAGTTTTTTTGCTTTGACATGTTCTCCCTGATTCGGGCGAAATAGTCCCCCCTGCCGGGTCTTTTTGTTGCTGATTTCATAGTTAATAATGGTTAATAATTTAAGGGACGGTTAAAAAGTAACAGAATTTTTAATAAAAAAAAATACAATTAGGTAAAAAACTTATGGTTTTAATCTTTTTTTCAATAAAAATTATGCCCTTTGTGTTAAAAGTCCGAAATAATTGAAGTTTCTGGATAATGCTGGGAATTGTTGGCGCATAAGGCTTTTTGCTATTGCCCTACATAAAAAAACTCCGAAAAGGTAGACTTTCCGGAGTTTGATCTCTACCTGAGGCAGGGGAGAGAGGTAATGTGAAAAAAAAGGGGTCTGGTTTACTACGCTATCGTTTAAAGCCCGTTACGTTTGAAGATTACATCAACACTTGTTTTCAACTTTTTCAGGATGTTTTCAAAACTGAAAAGGTCCGCTACTTCTTCAGGAGTAAAATGTTTCTGAAGCTCTTCATCATTCAGTACCAGTTCTCGCAAGTGCACCTTCGTAGACCAGCTTTCCATGGCATTCCGTTGTACCAGTCGATAAGCATCTTCACGTGTCAAGCCTTTTGAGGTAAGGGCGAGAAGCAGAGTTTGGGATGTTGTCAGTCCGTAAGACGAGTTAAAGTTTTCCTCCATTCTTTCTGGATAAACCAGCAGGGTGTCGAGAGCTTCACTGAAGGTGCGCAGCATATAACAGACCGCAGTTGTTGAATCGGGCATAATGATCCGCTCAACCGATGAGTGTGAAATATCGCGTTCATGCCAGAGGGCAACGTTTTCCATAGCCGCTATAGAGTTTGAGCGAACCACGCGCGCGAGGCCTGTAAGGCGTTCAAAAGTAATAGGGTTACGCTTGTGGGGCATAGCCGAACTTCCTTTTTGTCCCTTGCTGAAAAACTCTTCTGCTTCACGTACTTCCGTACGTTGCAGATGGCGCAATTCAACGGAAAACTTCTCAATTGAAGAAGCGATAATTGCTAAAGTTATGGCAAATTCAGCGTGCCGGTCACGCTGGAGAATCTGGGTAGATATTGATGATGGTTCAAGTCCGAGTTTTTTGCAAACCACTGCTTCAATATCAGGTGAAAGATGCTGATAGGTTCCTACTGCTCCGGATATTTTTCCGACAGAGATAATCGAAACGGCTTTTTTCATCCGCTCAAGGTTGCGGAGCATTTCCTGATGCCACAACAGCAATTTCAGCCCGAACGTTGTTGGCTCTGCATGGATACCGTGCGTTCTTCCCATTTCAATAGTGTACTTGAACTCAACGGCTCTTTTTCCGAGTACCTCTATCAACTGTTCGATATCGGCTACAAGTATTTTTCCGGCATCCCGCATCTGCATTGCAAGACAGGTATCAACAACGTCCGAGGAGGTAAGTCCTTCATGGATGTAACGCGAATCAGGTCCGACATACCCGGCTACGTTTGTCAGAAAAGCTATGACATCGTGTTTCGTTTCTTTTTCTATCTCAAGAATTTCTTCAACTTTAAACGACGCATTCTTCCTGATGGTCGCCAGAGCTGACTCCGGCACCAGTCCAGCTTCCATGCGTGCTTCAACAGCTGCAATTTCAAGCTGCAGCCAGCGATTAAACTTTGCCTCTTCTGTCCAGATTGCCGAAATGTCTTTGGGTGAATAACGTGGTATCACAGGTTTTTATATGTTTAGTGTGTTGTAGTGAGTTCTCTAATATAGTGACCATATCCTTTTTATTCCCACAGTGAAGGGAAAAGAGCGGTTATTGTTATCCGGCAGGATTAGTATCATTGCCGAGTTCCTGATAAAGTTTTTTGATATACTCAAGAGCTGCAATTCTGTCATAAGGGATCAGGCCGTCGATGACAGCATTTTCCATCCTTTTTTTGATCATCCCTACAATCCTGCTTTCGGGGAGGCCGAGCGTATCCATAATATCCTGACCGCTGATAGGTGGTCGCCATTTTGCAAGAAGGTCCTTTTCGCCAACTTCACTGATTTTCTTTTCAACTTGGTTGAAGTTGCTCATTATCTGGAAAACTTTTCTCGGGTTTTTGCTTGTTACATCTGCGCGGCAAAGGTTCATAAGATCCTGAAGATCTTCACCCGAATCAAACATAAGACGCCGTATGGCAGAGTCGGAAATTTCCTCTTTAGAAAGCGGAATAGGACGATGATGGAGTCGGACCATTTTTTTAACATACTCCATCGGGTCGAGTGGCCAATGCATGTATTTGAAAATTTTGTCAACAATCCTGATGCCAACAGCATCATGGCCGTGAAATGTCCATCCGGCACTTTTTGTAAACCTTTTTGTTGCCGGTTTACCGATATCATGCAGTAATGCGGACATTCTAAGCCATAGATTTTCCGATTTCGCGGCCACATTGTCTATTACCTGGAAGGTATGAAACAGCGTATCTTTGTGACCCAGTCCGTCAAACTGTTCGATACCGGCCATTGCTGCAACTTCTGGCATTATCTCCTTCATCACTCCTGTTTCATAAAGGATGATCAGACCTGTTGAGGGCCTTGGTGACAGCATGATTTTGAAAAACTCATTACTGATTCTTTCCATTGACACAATCTTAACCCGTTCGTGCATGGTTTTCATGGCTTCCACAACATCAGGAAGCAACCTGAACTCAAGTTGTGCAGCAAACCTGGCAGCCCTCATCATGCGTAACGGGTCATCTGAAAATGTCTGTTCAGGATCTAGCGGTGTTCTAAGAGTGCGAAAATTAATATCTTCAACGCCGTGAAAGTGGTCAATTATCTGGTTTCGACCTTCTCTGTTAAGGACAAGAGCAAGCGCATTGATGGTAAAGTCCCTGCGCAAAAGATCGTCATCAAGCGTTCCTATAAGGGTTACGGGTTTTCTTGAATCAGGGTTATACGACTCTTTCCGGGCACCAACAAGTTCGACTTTAAAAACCCCCTGTTTAGGGTCTGCAAGTTCAAGCTGAGCGGTACGGAATCGTTCAAAAAGCACAAAATTTTTCCCGTTCAATTTGTCTCGTATGGCTTTGGCAAACGGGACCGGGTCCCCGATTACCATAATATCAATATCGGTACAGGGCCTTTGCATGACCATATCGCGTACATAGCCGCCTACAAGATAACAGCCGATGCCGTATTCATCGGCAAGGTCGCCGATACTGTGGAGAATTTCAGGGATTATCGTTTTATAGCGAGTTGTCATGGGGTGTTTGCTCTACAATGGTCAGTCAGATGACGCTGCATTTGCGGCGATTTCAGCAGTTATTTTTCCGGCGACCATTATCGCCCTGCGTCCATCAGCTGAACTGACGGCAACCGGAGTGTTGCTGCAGAGGGTGTTGATAAATTGCTCTAATTCATCGCGCAATGCATTTATTTTCGGAACTTCCGGGTGTATATAATCCAGTACCATTCCCTGCATAGCATCTTGAATTTCTCCGAACTGTTCCAGTATTTTACGAGCGGCAAAAGATTTTAGAGGGTTTTTGGATGAAGCCTCTTCCTTTTTTACAAGCCTGAATACTTCCGATTTGCCTGTGGTCAGGTCAAGAGATGCATAGCTTTTCGGATTGGTACCGAAAAAACGGAATTTTCTATGTCGGCTGCGGCTGAGCCGGCTTGCTGTAACATTTGCTGTTGCACCATTTACAAAGTCGATTCTTGCAGTGGCCATATCAAGTTCATTGGAAAAAACCCTGACTCCGGAAGCTGAGATATGCCTGATGTCGAATGGTATAAGGGAAAGCACGAGATCAATGTCATGGATCATAAGGTCAAGCACAACCGATACGTCAGTTACCCGTCTGGAAAAATTGCTTAACCGTTCTGCCTGAATATACATTGGTCGGCCGATATAGGGCTCAATCGCCCGGATGGCTGGATTAAAGCGCTCGATATGGCCTACTTGAATCCGCACCTGGTTTTCCGCTTCAAGCCGAATAAGTTCATCGGCCTCTTCAACGGTGGTTGTTATCGGTTTTTCAATAAAAAGGTGTAATCCCTTTTTAAGCAGCTGACTGGCAATGGCAAAATGTGAGCTTGTTGTTGTCGCAATAATAGCGGCATCACATTTCTCGGCCAGAAGTTCTGTCGAACGGAATGCAGTGACATTATATTTTTCTGATATTTCATCGACCCGTTTGCTGTCCTGGTCATAAATTCCTGCGCAATGAATATCCGGCCGATCCCGGGCGATTTCGGTGAGAAGCTTTGTGTGAAACTCTCCCAGTTTGCCTACTCCGATAACCCCTATATTCATAGTAAAGTCAATTAAAAGATGCTGCCGCCAAGCCTCGATAGTTCAGGCAATACCTTGTTCTGGGGTATGGTCAAGGGCTTCAATTTTATGTTTGAACAGGCTGAGTGCAATCATTGCTCCAACGAGGGTAAGAATACCGGCAAAAATATAGGGGGCATGAAAGTTCATGCCGTAGAGAATACTTCCACTGAAAGGCCCCATAATCCGGGCAAATGAGTTTACGGATTGCGAAAGGCCAAGTATCTGTCCCTGCTTTTCTTTGTAGCTGTAGAGCGATATCATAGAAAAGTTGATGGGCGATACCAGGCTGGTGCCAATGGCAAAAAAGAAAAGGATAATAAGTCCAATTGAAAAAAGAGAGGTTTTTGGCGCGAATGGAACAAAAAAGACACCGATAAAAGTGAACAGGTGACCTAAGAGAAAAAGCTTATGCTCTCCCAGCTTTTTAATAAGTTTTCCTATAAGTCCACCCTGCACTACCACAGACCAGACTCCCACATAGGCAAAAATATACCCGATCTGTTGGTCAGTAGCGGAAAAATACTCTTTCCAAAGCAGGATCGATGAGACCTGCATGTTAACAATGGCAAAGGTATAGATGTAATTTGCGACCATCAGGAGAGCTAGAGGACGGGAACTGAAAACCAGCTTAAGCCCATCAACATACTCCTTTCTTTTTTCTTCCAGAAAAGTGGATGTCGAACGCCGGGGTTCGCTATCGGGTGATCCTTTTTTTAGAAACCCGAATGACATTTTTTTAGCATTCGTGTTCGACTCCGGAAGCAAAAATATTGCCAGAATAAAGTCAATAAAAATCAAGGCGGCAGAGACAAATCCCACCATCTGAATTCCATATTGATGCTTAAGGAGTCCTCCTATGAGTGGCCCGATTATAAATCCTATGCCAAAAGCCGCACCCATCATTCCCATGGCTCCGGAGCGGTTTTTAGAATCGGTTACATCAGTTATGTATGCCTGTGCAGCTGCAATGTTTGCTGAGCCGATACCCGAAAGTCCCCTGGCAAAAATAAGCAGTGGAATAGTGCTTGCCTGTGAAAAAACCAGATAGGATACTGCAGTTATGAAAATACTGATGAGCATAACCGGTCGACGACCGATTTTGTCACTTAACTTGCCCCAGAGAGGAGAAAAGATAAACTGCATGATGGAGAAAATCGCGGCAATCAACCCGATCATGAACGGATTTGCTCCGAGATCTTTTGCATATGTAGGCAGAAGCGGAAGCACTATTCCGAACCCGATCAAATCCAGTAAAACTGTCAGGAGTAAAATGACCAGTGGGGATCGCTTCATGCGTGCATTTCGTTTTGTTCCGATAAAGGCTCAAAGATAAAAAAAAATTACCGCTCATTCGCCTATTAAATCAGAGACCCTGCTTCTTCTCGGTATGGATGGTTTTGTATAACTGTTCAATTCCTTCAAGCACTCTCGGTCCAGGCCGCAGAAAAAGGTTGTTGTCAAACCTGTCGTAAACCCTGTGATTCTTTACCGCGTTAATAGTGTTCCACCCGGGACGGTTCAGGACGTCTTCTGAGGCGGACGATGTTTTTGCCATATACATACAGGCGATTACATCAGGATTCTTATTGATGATCCACTCCTGTGATATTTCGAAATATTCCTTTTTCACCACATCACCAATATTTTCACCACCAGCATAAGCGATAAGCGCTGAAGTATAGCTTCCTTGTCCTCCAGTCCAGAATGGATCATTCCAGATTTCAAGATAGACGGTATTTTTATTTGTTTCAGCGTCCGCCTTATTTTTAAATTTTGCAAGACCGTTGCTGATCGAAAGGGCAAGACTGTCAGCCTCTCTCTTGTGACCGGTCACCAGCCCGAGTTTTTTAAGTACTGCAGGGATATCGTCAGGGGTTTTGCAGGCAAAGGTTTTTCTTTGAATGCCCAGGGCTGTTATTTTTTTTCCAATTTCCTGATCAGCAAGATCAACGTCAATCACAAGATCAGGCTGGATTGAAGCAAGCAATTCAAGCGATGGACGTCCGAAAGCTCCAATGACCGCTATGCGTTGAGCGGCAGCTGGCCAGTCGCAGGCATCTGTTCTTCCGACAAGCTCATCGCCGGCACCAATAGCAAAAATCATTTCGGTAAGGCTTGGCGCAAGGCTTACAATACGGAGCTTGCCCTTCTCGCGCTGAACCGGTTTATCTTGTTTCGGGGTGCATCCTGTTACGTTGAGGTGCAACAGACAGCATAATACCAGGGCAATAGGAAGACGTTGGAAGTTAGGCATAAAGGGTCAAGGGGTCAAATGTTTCTTTCTGGAGCGACAGGCAATAGCTGAGCAAAGGTAAGACAGGGCGGTGAGTAATGCAAAAAGATGAAAGGAACAATTTGCATATATGGAGGTTTAATTATTAAGGTAAAGCATATGGTGGAGTAGCAACCGAGGTTAGAGTCTATAAAAAAAAGAATACAATGTCTCTTCATAATCATACCTATGTGCAGCAAATTCCTGTATCCATCGATACGGCATGGGCCTTTTTTTCATCTCCCGTTAACCTCGCGCGAATTACCCCTCCCGAAATGATGTTCACCATAACCAGCGGAACCGGTGAACAGTGTATTTACCCTGGGATGATAGTCAGCTATACCTTGTACCCGTTTATGATGCTACCCGTACGTTGGGAAACCGAAATTGTAAGCGTCAGTAAACCTGCGTTTTTTGAGGATATTCAAAAGTCCGGGCCATACGAATCTTGGCGGCACAGGCATCTGTTCAGAGAGATTCCGAACGGTGTTGAAATGACCGACATCCTGCAGTATTCTTTGCCGATGAGTTTTTTTGGAGAGCTTGTCAACGCCCTTATTGTCAGTCACAGGCTTGAAGAGGTCTTCAACTACAGGAAAAAAAAGATACAGGAAATATTAGGATCTCTCTGACAGGATTAACCTGGATATATTTCCAGGAAGCATAAAACGTGAGAGTAAATGTCCAGTAGCCCTTCAATAATTGATATTGCTGTTGTTTTTACAGGCGGTCTTGCCCTTTTCCTCTATGGAATAAGGGTTATGACAAGTGGCCTGAAAAAGGCATCTGGCGACAGGATGCGAATCTTTATAGCTAAGATAACCGGAAATCGTCTTTATGGTCTGCTCGCGGGAGCATTTGCCACGATTATTGTACAAAGCAGCAGTACAATTATTGCTACCCTGGTCGGACTGGTGCAATCCCGACTTATGACCTACAGCCAGGCATTAGCTGTAATTCTCGGTGCAGAAATCGGCACAACGGCCATGGCACAGCTTGTAGCGTTCAAACTGCACGATTTTGCTCTCATCTTATTTGCTGCCGGTTTCGTATTGACTATGCTCGGAAAATCTGAATCTCTCCGTTTTACGGGAGAGGCGCTTTCAGGCTTCGGACTTCTTTTTTTTGGGCTCAAGCTCATGTCTGAAGCAATGGCGCCCCTTCAACACAATGAAGCGTTTATTTCACTTTTGCGTTATCTCGAACAGCCGTTGCTTGGTGTGGCCGGAGGAATACTTGTAACTGCTCTTATGCATAGTAGCGCAGCGTTTATAGGTATTACTATTACTCTTGCACAGCAAGGATCGCTAAGCCTTGAAGCCGGCATTGCATTACTTCTTGGTGCTAACATTGGAACCTGTATAACAGCCGTAGTTGCAAGTGCCGGCATGCAGCGTGCCGCAAAAAGGGTTGCGCTGGCCCAGGTGCTTTTTAATGTTAGCGGAGTTCTCATCTTTCTGCCATTCATTCATCTCTTTGCAGAGTTAGTCCGTGTTGTTTCATTTTCTGCAGAGTATTCCGATGCTGGTCGTGTTTCCCAGCAGGTACCGCGGGAGATAGCGAATGCCCATACCATGTTCAATTTATTTATGGCCATGTTTTTTCTACCGTTTCTTTCATTTTTTGATACCCTCCTTTGCCGGATAATTCCAGACAATACGGAAGAAACGAGGCTGATTCCTGCAGTGTGGTATCTGAAGGATTCAGCGTTGTCAACGCCAGCTCTTGCCCTGAGTTATGCAAAGGCTGAAGTTGCGAGAATGGGTACCATTGCTCTTAAAATGGTCCGTGCATCGATGCACCCGTTCGTCAATGGCGGGCCAGGGCATGATGCAGTGTTTCCATATCTTTCCATAATTAAAGGGATGAATATGAGAGAGGAAAAACTTGATTTTCTCGAAACCCGTCTCTCAGAATATCTCATTAAAATTAGTCTTGCAGGGCTTAATGAACAGGAATCGAGGGAGGTATTCGCGCTTCTGAATATTGTCAAACACATCGAATCCATGGGAGATGTTATCGAGACTCTTGGGGCAAAGCTTGTCGAAAAAAAACACAGACTGAAAAGTGATTTAAGTAACGAGGGCAAACAAGAGCTTATGGAAATTCATAACCTTGTGTGTAATGAAATTGAACAGCTCGCTGAGGGATTAAAAAATATAGATCAGCCGGATATGAGGCAGCCCCATTATAATGACGAACATTTCAAACAACTTGTCGAAGCAGCAGAGCTGGCACACCTGAAAAGAGTGTTTCAGGTAGAGGGATCTGAAATAACTCACGATATTCATATGGAGCTGATAAATTTACTTGAACAGGTTCATCATTACTGCAAAAGCATTGCCGCAAGTATTCCGGTGTCAGGTTCGCGCGTCGACTGATAATTTGCTTCTTTAAGGATAATTTGTTATTTAAGCATTACATAATTGTTCTTTCGTCGTAGCTGGTGCCGGTTTAAAAGCCGGAGGATAGGGAATTACGTGAAAATCGTAAACTGTACCCGCAACTGTACAACGGTAACCGCAAAACTGAAGCATGGCCACATGCACAGGTTTTAGCCGGTAGTTTCAGGTCACTGCATTATTTTCCGCCAAGGAAAACTGTGGGAAGGCCCGCAATAGAACCTAACCGTTATAGTCAGGAGACCTGCCAGTTATTTTTGCATTACAAGATCGGACTACGGGATATAGTCGGGGCAAAGCTGTACTTCTTCTGCATTGCTTTCTTCTTGATCTTTTTGCAAGGTTTTTTTGTGCTTTCGTATATGGGCGTTCCCGCTTGTTATTATATCATGCGCCTTTGCAGATAAAAATACCGTTTGTAAAAAATCATCGGGCAATGTTTTACGCCGTCACATGCCGCCTTAAGCTAACCCCTGTCAGTTGATGTTTCTCTAAAACTGAAAACAGGTACAATCAAAAAATGAACAAAAAAGTATTTCTTGTTGTCATGGCAGGTTTGCTATGCAGCAAAGGCCTTCTTGGTGCAGAACAGACAAAAAGTTTTGCCGGGGAGGAAATGGTTGTTACGGCTACCAAAACCCTCAACTCTATCAGCGATACCGGAGGCTCATCCGTTACAGTCATAACAGCGGAAGAAATAAAAAACTCTGGAAAACAGAGTGTCGAAGAGGTTATCAAGGGAACTGCCGGCATTGATGTGGCTTCAAATGGAGGCCCAGGTACACTTGCAAGTGTTTTTTTAAGAGGGTCTGATTCCAAAAATACCCTTCTTCTTATTGACGGGGTTCCAGCTAACGACCCTTCTGATGCCAATCGTGCGCCGAATTTTGCCAATCTGACCATCGACAATATTGAACGAATAGAAATTGTGCGAGGTACGGTCAGTTTTTTGTATGGTTCAAACGCATCTGCCGGAGTTATCAACATTATAACCAAAAAGGGCACCTCAACACCAGAGGCATTTGCCGGTATTGAAGGGGGCTCCTATGGGACATACAAAATATATGGCGGCACAAATGGTCGGCAGGGTATACTGAACTATTCAGTTGGAGTATCAAGGTTAAAAACAGAGGGTTTTTCAGCAGTTGATCACAACAACCGCTGGCTCAATCCAACAGGTAAGACATATGAAAAAGACGGGTATGACAATACAACCCTTTCCGGAAACTTTGGATTGCGTTTGAATGAACATATTTCTCTTGAAACAGTTCTAAGGTACACTAAAGCCAACGTGGCGTATGATTATTCCGGATTTGATATATCAGGAATTAATCAGGATTCCAAGCAGTTAAGCGGTCGCTTCGCGTTAAAAACAAACTATAAACCACTTGTTTCTACCTTTTACTATAATCTCAGCAATCAGGACAGAAACTATCTCGAGAATAATGCTGTTTCCAGCACGTTTAACGGACACCGCGACGACATAGGGTGGCAGGGAGACTTGGCTACAGCCGAAAATAATACAACTTCAGTTGGATTGAATTACCAGCAGGAGAGCATGATCAATGATAACTTCGGAGCTTACGCTTCGTCACTTGACAAAGGGATTACTTCAAAAAGTGCTTTTTTGCAGGATCAGTGGCATATTGGTGGCCTGAATCTTGTTGGAGGCCTGAGGTATGAGGATACTGAGAAATTTACCACGAAGACAACTTATAGGTTTGCACCTTCCTACACCATCAATGATACGGTTCTGAAGTTCAGTTACGGTACCGGTTTCAGGGCGCCATCACTTTATGAACTTTATTCCCCTTATGGCAATACACAATTGAGTGCCGAAACAAGTGAAGGTTGGGATACCGGTTTTGAACAGAAAGTTTCAGACAGGCTTAGGTTTGGAGCAACCTATTTTCGTATGGATTACGATAACCGTATAGACTTTGATCTTGCAACATACCAGTACGCACAGGTTGCAGGTATAACCAAGACTCTTGGTGTTGAAAGTTTTGTAGAGTGGAAGCTGATTGATTCGGTCCTTCTTGCAGGTAACTACACCTACACCTCTACTGCGGATCCTTTAGGCAGTGAGCTTTTAAGACGCCCGAAAAATAAAGCAGGGCTTACCGGAACCGGCAAGTTGTCCAGCAAGGCAACCGTAAGTGCCAATATACAGTGGGTAGGAACGCGAAATGATCACGGAGTCGATGGAAAAAGTACTGGTCAATTGCCCAGCTATTGTCTTGTCAATACGACAGGATCCTGCAAGTTGACTGACAAGGTTGAACTCTATGGCAGAATTGACAACGTTTTTAACGTTTATTATGAAGAGGCTTGGGGATATGCTACTCCCGGGCGCTCAGCCTATGCAGGTATCAAGGTCGCTTTTTAGTGGTGTTTCTTTTTTTTACTGCAACACAAATTAGTATGAACATGACCATTACCGAATCAGAAAGAGAGGCGCTTTACAAGGTTATTTACAGCCGTCGAGACGTCAGGGGTCAGTTTTTGCCGGATCCTGTTCCTGACAGTGTGATAACACGGCTTCTCGATGCAGCCCATCATGCACCAAGTGTCGGGTTTATGCAGCCATGGGATTTTATAGTGGTCAAAGATCACGAGGTACGCCAGAAGGTTAAAGACGGTTTTGAGATAGCTCATGCAGAGGCTGCCACAATGTTCAGTAGTGAAAAACAGAACGCGTACCGTTCTTTCAAGCTTGAAGGTATTATGGAGTCACCGCTGGGTATTTGTGTGACCTGTGACCGGTCGAGAACCGGAGAGGTTGTTATCGGCAGAACAGCAAATCCCGAAATGGATCTCTACAGCTCAGTGTGCGCTGTTCAGAACCTCTGGCTGGCAGCTCGTGCCGAAAACCTTGGAGTAGGCTGGGTAAGTATTATCCATCACGACCACATCCGGGAAGCGCTTGGTATACCAGCTCATATTGTGCCGGTAGCCTATCTCGCGATCGGGTATGTAAGCTTTTTTCATGCGACACCTGAGCTTGAACAGGCAGGTTGGTTACCCAGAATAGAGCTTGACTCCTTAGTACATCACGAAACATGGTAATACCAGTAAAAAAATGCCGCGCACTCGCGGTATTAGGGACAGGTTCTGACGTTGGTAAAAGCATTGTAGCTACTGCTTTGTGCCGGATATTCAGCAATGCAGGTATTGATGTAGCTCCATACAAGGCACAGAACATGTCCAACAATTCCGGAGTTACACCTGAAGGATTCGAAATTGGTCGTGCACAAATAGTTCAGGCCAAAGCTGCCCGTGTTGTTCCGACAGCCGATATGAATCCAGTGCTTCTCAAGCCAAACTCTGATGTTGGAGCACAAGTCGTGCTTCAGGGAAAGGTATGCACAACTGAGACGGCACAGGGTTATTTCAGGGACACTTCCACCTGGGCGGCAGCCGCAAAGGAAAGCCTTGAACGCTTGATGCACAAACATGAGCTTGTTGTTATCGAAGGAGCCGGTTCATGTGCTGAAATGAACCTCTATGAAAGAGATTTTGTAAATTTCCGGACCGCCAGAGCTTCAGGGGCAGCAGTAATCCTTGTTGCAGATATAGACAGGGGAGGGGTTTTTGCGCAAGTCTCAGGGACAATCAGCATCATTCCAATCGAAGACAGAGCACTGATCAAAGGGGTTATCATCAATCGGTTTCGAGGAGATATCGAATTGTTTAAAGACGGTGTTGCCATGCTCGAAACGATGACAGGTGTGCCTGTACTCGGGGTTATTCCATATTTCCGTGGTTTCACCATTGATGCTGAAGATGCTGTTCCACTTTCGTCCAAAGTTGATCCTCCGTGTGAGCCGGAACCAGGAAAAATCGGTATAGCTGTTATCTATTTTCCTCATATATCTAACTTTACTGATTTGTCGCCCCTTGAACAAGATGCGGCAATTACACTGCATTATCTCCATTATCCCCGATCACTCAAAGGATATAAGGCACTTATTCTTCCGGGTTCAAAAAATGTTCGCGGTGATCTTGAATGGCTCATTTCTCTGGGCTGGGAACATGAAATTCATGCGTTCAGGGAAGCAGGAGGGATAATTATTGGTATATGCGGAGGGTTTCAGATGCTGGGGAAAAGTATTGCCGATCCTGATGGGGTTGAGGGTCCTTGCGGTATCAGTCGGGCACTCGGTCTCTTGGATGTCGAAACCGTACTTGAAAAGGACAAATGCCTGTCAAATATTCGGGGCATTATTGCGGGTGAGACTTGCGAGGCTTATGGCTATGAAATTCATCAGGGTAGAAGCGCTGTTTTCGGTGGATGCGTGCCTTTTATAAGGATATCAACCCGAAACAACATGCCGGAAAATGACGTTGATGGAGCAGTAAGTCCGGACGGAAAAGTTATCGGCACCTATTTTCATGGTATATTTGACGAAACTGCAGTAAAAGAGTGGTTTATATCTCTTGTGGAGCCTACGTTCAAAGCTGAACGGCAACAAAAAGGACCACAGGAGAATTATGAACTTCTTGCAAAGCATTTTTCAAGGTACCTCAATCTTGCTAAGGTTTTTGAAATTATTGATCTCCCGCTTACATGACAAGCCTTTACTATCATCTGCACGGTGGAGCAGCCATAAAAACCTCTACAGATGGTGATATGCTTGATTTTAGTGTCAATATCAGCCCATTGTTTCCTCCTATAGGTTCACTGTCACTCGACGTATTTTCTCTTCATCGCTACCCCTCTTTGGATGGGCTGGGTATAAAAGAATTTTACAGGGTAAAGTTTGGAATCTCCAGATCACAGGTACTTTCGCTCAATGGCGCTATAGAAGGGATCTATCTTCTTCCAAGGGCATTGAGACTCAGACGCATCGCCGTGCTTTCACCTTCGTTTTACGAATACGAACGGGCAGGCAAAATTGCCGAGGCAGAAATTATTTATATTCATCTTGAGGCTGAAAACTGCTTTCAGTTACCGAAGATAGAGGTGCTTGCCAATGCTCTTGCCGGTGCCGATGCATTTTTTGCAGCAAATCCCAATAATCCCACTGGAACAGATGTGCCTCCTGAGATAATTATGGCACTCGCAAGCCGGTTTCCTGATAAATGGTTTATTATAGACGAAGCGTTTATTCAATTTACACCTGATTTTCCTGTTAACTCTTTAATGAATAAGGTGACGGCACTAAAAAATATAATTGTGCTGCACTCGCTGACTAAATTTTATGCACTTCCCGGTTTGCGTCTTGGAGCAGTTATCGCCCATCAGGATGTTATCAAAGAGCTTATTAACTATAAGGAGCCTTGGACAGTTAATGCTGTCGCCGAGTCAGTTGCCGTTCGTTTGCTGGAGTGCGGTGACTACGACAATTCGCTCCGCACCATGATATTGTCAGAAAGTGCAAGAATCAGAGCATCCCTGTCGACAATTGACGGGATCATTCTTGCCGGCAGTGCAGCAAATTTTTTTCTTGCTCAATGGCAGAGTGGCAGTTCTCTTGACGGGTTGCTTGCTTATCTTGCAAATTGCAGAATTCACGTCAGGGATTGCCGGAATTTTTCCGGTCTAGAAATCAACTATTTCCGGTTTGCAGTAAGGACTCCCGAGGAGAATACCATTCTTCTTGATGCCATCAAGACTGCACCAGGGTCACCACAAAAGAGCTGAGTCATTATGGCTTTTATGGATGAGTTTATACTCCCTTTAGCATTCACTCTGGACCTTACTTTCGGTGATCCACGCTGGATGTTTCATCCTGTTAAAGGTATAGGCTGGTTTGCCGAAAAAAACGAGACATTTTTGCGTCGCACCAATCTGCCGCTCAGGATTGCAGGGATATTTGCTGTTATAATTGTTGTTTGCGGTTCAGCCTTTTCAGCCTGGCTTCTCATAACCCTCTTAAGCCAGTTGCACAGAGTGGCTGGGCTTGCCCTCAGTATATATCTTCTTTATACCTCTCTTGCACTAAGGGATCTTGGCGATCATGCAGGAGCAGTGCAGGAAGCGCTCGAAAAAGGCGATATAGAGTTGGCGCGCCAGAAAGTATCTCTCATGGTCGGTCGCGATACCGCAAATCTGGACGAAAACGGCATAGCTCTTGCAGCGACAGAAAGTGTAGCTGAAAACACCGTCGACGGCGTAACCGCTCCATTATTTTATGCGCTCTTCTTCGGACCTGTTGGAGCAATCGCTTACAAAGCCATTAATACACTCGACTCGACCTTCGGTTATAAAAATGAGCGGTATCTCGAATTTGGGTGGGCATCGGCAAAACTCGATGATATTGCAAACTACCTACCTGCCCGATTGACAGTGTTGACGATAGCAGTCGCGGCACTCATCGGAAAGCTCAAATTTTTTGATACCTTCAAGGCAGTTTTTTGTGGGGCCTGGAGCCATGCCAGTCTCAACTCAGGATACCCCGAATCAGCATTTGCAGGTGCCCTCGGAGTTAGACTTGGCGGCGAAAGAAGTTATGGCGGAGTTCCTTGTCAGGCACCTCTCCTCGGAGTAAAAGAGGGTCAGTGCAACCCGCTTGTAATCAGGCAGAGTATTGCTCTCATGTGGATGACAGCCGTTCTCTTTCTCGGAGCAGGTGTAGCTGTCAGATTGTTATGGTAATCAGGGGGGTTAACCCCTAAAATATTGTGCTACAATGAAAAAACGAAGAATTCTTTTATTTACAGGAAACGGTAAAGGCAAAAGCACTGCAGCATTCGGCATGCTTGCCCGGGCTTTGGGCCACGGAATGCGGGCAAAAGTTATTCAGTTTGTTAAATCTGATGATACGGTCGGTGAACAGAAATTTTTCAGCCGTCTTGATGGCATTGAGTGGGAACAGTTCGGCAAAGGGTTTCTTCCAAAAGATCGACATAATCCTATTATGGAGCAGCACAGGTTTGTGGCCCGAAAAGGACTTGAAGCATCCATTGCAGCCCTTCTTTCACCTGATTACGATTTTGTGCTTCTTGATGAACTCTGTTTTGCCCTTAAAGAGAATCTAGTGCCTCTTGATCCTTTTCTAGAAGCCCTGCGCTTGCTTGATGATGGAAAGATAGTTGTAATAACCGGTAGAAATGCTCCGGATGCCCTTATAGCAGCAGCCGATACCGTCACAGAAATGACGATGATCAAACACGCTTACGAACAGGGTCTTCCAGCACAGAATGGTGTTGAAAACTGATGCGTATTAAAAATTCTCAACTCTGTGTCGATAACCGATTTACTGCTAAAAGCCATAGAAAAGCGAGGCTGAAGGTAGTTCTGTTTTTTCTGGCACTTCTCTTTCTGCTTGCACTTTCCATGCTTCTCGGTCCTTCCGGTATTGGTATTCCCGATACACAATCTGCATCAGGTAATGCAATTATATCGCTCCGTTTCAGTCGTCTTCTGATGGGTATGATGACCGGTGCAGCCTTGTCAGCATCCGGAGTTGTCTTTCAGGCTCTTTTACGTAATCCTCTCGCTGAGCCTTATGTTCTCGGGGTAAGTGGTGGTGCAGGTCTAGGGGCAACATTAAGTATTCTCGCCGGTTCAGGAATTTTTGTTTCACTCGGGCTTCCGGTCGTTGCCTTTATAGCAGCAGTTGTAACCCTGATAATGGTATACAGTATAGCCAGCCAGGGTTCAAGTGGTCACCCTTCCGTTTACAGTCTTATATTAAGCGGAGTTATCGTCAGTTCGATATGCTCTAGTGTTATTATGTTTCTTGTTTCAACGGCCAGCGTCGAAGGTATGCACAATGTCATCTGGTGGATGCTTGGCAGCCTGCAACCGGTATCTTCAGCTCAGCAGCAACTTTCTCTTGTGCTAATTCTTGGAGCTCTTGGCGGTATATGGCTGCTTTCACCGCGCCTCAATGCTCTTGCCCTTGGTCGGGAAATGGCTCATTATCAGGGAATAGCTGCAGATTTTGTTCTTGTTGCCGGGTTACTGCTGGCAACCCTGCTTGCAGCAACAGCAGTTTCACTTTCCGGGATGATCGGGTTTGTCGGTCTGATTGTGCCCCATGTCATGCGGGCATTTTTTGGACCTGATCATCGAAAACTCGTTCCGCTTGCGGCTCTCGGCGGGGGTACATTTCTTGTTGTTTGCGATGCTCTGGCGCGCACTCTTCTTGCGCCGATAGAGATTCCTGTCGGCGTAGTGACTGCCCTTGCAGGAGGACCGTTTTTTCTGATTATACTGCAACGGAGAATGAAACAGGTCTGGATTGCATAATATGGAACAGGAAGCTTTGACTTTTAGGGATGTCTCTTCAGGATACAAGCAAAGAAAAGTGCTTGATTGCGTATCCTTCAGTGTCAGGGAAGGCGAGTTTGTTTCGCTTATAGGGCCAAATGGTTGCGGAAAAAGCACACTGTTAAAGACTGCCGCTGCGCTCCTGAAACCTGTATCAGGGGTCGTTGAATTGTATGGCCAGGATGTTCAGTGCATAAGACCAGCTTTCCGGGCATCACTGCTTGGCGTTGTTCCCCAAAAAATAGAATCCCCAATGGCCTTTACTGTTTATCAGATTGTAATGAACGGCCGAATAAGCTCGATGGGTCGGTGGGGGACTGTTTCATCACATGATCATGATCTTGTGGAACGATCCATGATCTATACAGATGTTTCAGGGCTGCGAGACCGCTATTTTACAGAACTGAGCGGTGGTGAACAGCAGCGGGTTGCACTGGCGATGGTGCTCGCACAGGATCCAAAAATCATAATGCTTGACGAATCAATATCACATCTTGATATCAACCACCGTCAGGAGGTTCTTCAGATTCTTATGAATCTCAATCGCGAAAAAAAGATGACCATTCTTCTCGTGAGCCATGATCTAACCCTGTCAGCCAGCATTTCCGACCGTTTTTTACTCATGGCCTCCGGTCGACTCATTAAAGCCGGCACGCCATCAGAAGTTTTAGAACCCGAAACACTCAGCAGCGTTTACAACTGCGATCTTCGTGTCCAGCAGGATCCTTACACCGGGTACCTACAGGTAACCGGTGCACTTGACAGTCTTAATCGACGTAAAAAGCTTAATCGGACCGTTCATGTTATTGCCGGAGGAGGGAGCGGAATTGAGCTTTATCGCAGACTTCTCATCGAAGGCTATGAGGTAACAACCGGAGTACTTAACCGACTGGATTCTGACGCTGAAGCAGCAAGAGCACTTAATATTCATGCAGTGCTTGAACAGCCCTTCTCACCTGTCGGGGCCGAAGCAGTCGCTGAAGCCCTGAACATGATCGATCGTGCGGACAGTGTTATACTCAGTCAGGTTCCGTTCGGGTCAGGAAATCTTGTCAATCTTGAACTTGCAGCACAAGCTCTTAAACGTGGTAAAACCGTTCTGTTGCCTGACGGTATAGCTGATCGCGATTATACCGAAGGCAAAGCTGCCCTTCAATTAGTTTCCAGAATAATCAAGGATGGAGCCCATCAGTGGCATTCCATTCAAGACCTTATGCTTCTGTTGCATAAACTCGTAAATACTGAAAATAGATGACCTGCAAACAGCGTTTTCCGTTTCGCTTCGGTACAACCTCCTATATCATTCCTGCTGACATAATTCCTAATGTTGAATATCTTAAAGACAGGGTAGACGACGTTGAACTTGTATTGTTTGAATCTGATGAATTCAGCAATCTGCCTTCAATCTCCGATATGCAGAAACTCGCTGATATTGCGATTGAGTCTTCGCTAACCTATTCGGTACACCTGCCGCTCGATGTCTATTTCGGAAATCATGACAAAAAAGAAAGAGAGCGGTCGGTCAGCAAATGTTTCAGAATTATCCAACTTACCCGGCAACTGCCAAAATCTGCTTATGTACTGCATTTTGAGGCCGGCCCCGGTATTGATATCAACCGGTTTTCTGATGAGCGAAAGACTCAGTTCATGAATGCTCTGCGCGATTCAGTATCAATGCTCCTGGCTGGAACCAATGAAGCGCCTTCAATGTTTTGTGTTGAAAATCTTAACTATCCCTTTGAACTTGTATGGCCTGTAGTTCAGGAGTCGGGTCTTTCAGTAACGCTTGATGTAGGTCATCTTGAGTATTACGGTTTTCCGACTGCTCAGTACCTTGAAAAATACTTCAGCAAAGCAAAAGTGCTGCATATGCATGGAACTCTTGACGGAAAGGACCACAACTCACTTTCATTTTTAAAACAAGAGACGCTTGATATGGTTATGAATGCTCTGATGGAAAAAAAAGATACCGAGAGGGTTATAACAATGGAAATATTTTCACAGGACGATTTCGAATCTTCGTGTAAGGTCATGCAGCAATTTCTTCACTGAGTGCAAGTCATTCCCGCCTCCGCCTTTTTACAAAAATAATTATTGAAGCGCATCCGAGAAAGAGATACCATCCTATAAGCAGCATTATATCCTGAGGAATTTTATTCAAGGAGGCAAGATTCATAGTAGATACGTAAGGTATGGCAAAGTGAAAATAATGCAGTGTAGTTTACAGTAATTTCGGCATAAAAATAAGTAAAATATAGCGTTTGCCTAAATTGATCACACAAAAAAATACTTTTATATTTTCAAATTCATTTAGTCTTTAAGGGAGTTTTATAGGTGAAGGTGATTAAATTTTTTTTGGCCAGATTGGAGGAACATCCCTTATCCAGGGTGGGTCCCGGGCTCATTACGGGTGTTGCTGACGATGATCCCAGCGGTATTGCAACATACTCCCAGGCAGGCGCACAGTTCGGTCTCAACATGCTGTGGACCATGCCCTTGGCATTTCCATTGATGGCAGCGATTCAATCCATGTGTGCCCGTATAGGCAGGGTAACCGGCAAAGGCCTTGCCGCAAACATTAAAACCACTTTCCCTCCAATAGTACTTAAAGGAGTAGTAATTCTTCTTCTTGTCGCCAATACACTTAATATCGCAGCTGATGTTGCAGCCATGGGGGAAGTCGCGGAGCTTATCACCGGTTTTGATCGTCATACGATGACAGCTGTTTTTGTATTCGGAACACTTTTGCTGCAGGTATTTGTGCCATACCATCGCTATGTCTATTTTTTAAAGTGGCTTACTATTTCATTGCTTGCTTATGCAGCAGTGCTCTTTACCGTCCATGTACCATGGCTTGAGGTTATGCAGCGCACTGTCTGGCCGCACCTTACGCTCAATGCCGATGCAGCCGCAGTCATTGTTGGCGTTTTCGGCACAACCATCAGCCCCTACCTTTTTTTCTGGCAGGCATCCGAAGAAGTTGAGGATATGCACTCGAAACCAGGAGCAGTTTCACTCGTCTCCAATGCCAGCCTTGCAGGTGAAGAACTCCGCCGTATCGACTGGGACACATGGAGCGGAATGTTATACTCCGATCTGACAGCATACTTTATTATCCTTGCAACCGGTGTCACCCTCCATGTATCAGGAATTACAGATATCAATACTGCAGCAGACGCAGCAAGTGCTCTCAGACCTTTAGCCGGCGATTTTGCCTTTCTGCTTTTTGCCCTTGGTATACTGGGTGTTGGATTGATTGGCGTACCCGTTCTTGCAGGTTCAGGAGCCTATGCCCTTTCTGAAGCAATGGGTTGGAACACAGGTCTGGAATGCAAGGCAAAGGATGCCCGTGGCTTCTACAGCATAATAGCCGTCAGCGTGCTTCTTGGACTTGTTATTCAGTACACTCCCATCAGCCCCATGAAGGCATTATTCTGGAGCGCTGTCATTAACGGAATTATTGCAGTCCCGCTTATGGTTGTTATTATTATGCTGGTTTCAAAAAAATCAGTTATGGGCAATTACACCGCCAACCGGTCCATAGTTATTCTAGGCTGGGTAGCCGTTGCTGTTATGGGTGCGGCAGCCGTGAGAATGTTTATTCCCGGCTAGGAACACATAATTTATTTAAAGGAGGTCTTAGTGAAGATGCATCTCAACAGAAATATCCTGCGAACCATTGCCGCTTATTGTATGGCGTTCTTCGGTTGTCTGGGATTTTCTTCAGTTGCCTGTGCAGCCGATTGGCGTATCCTTGTACAGCCGATTGGCACAGAAAACGACCCGTTTCTTGTTGACCCAGTTCAACTCAACCGGAATTACAGTGCCGGAAAAGGACCTTGGAGCCCGGGAACCAGTGTTACCAGTATTAAAACAACTGTTCCTCAATTTTTTGTTCGATTCTACAATCCGACAGCAGTACTTAATTCTTCCCGGCAGGAGGGAAGCTGGGTTATGCGTACAAATACAGTTCGCGGACTGAATGCAACGCAGATTCGCGACCTGTTTGCTCTTCCAAATACACCTACCATGATGACTCTTGGATTGTCAACGACAGGTGTATCACTCTATACCGGTATTGCAGGTCCAATAGACGGGTGGGGTAATGGCGGAGGACAACAGTCACAATCATTCAGCGGTCCATATACAACATTTTTCAACGCCCAATCCGTTACAGGCAGTGTTCTCTCTTACAAGACGCAGGCCAGTTTTCCAAGCTATATCACCCTAGGTTCATATCTTGACAGGCATTTGCCACCAGCATATTCCGATATTGAGTCAGTTTACAACGCTCTTGATGTTATCAATAATCCAGAAAGCAAAAATACTTTCAATAATGCCCTTAAAAGTATTATTCCCGCAGGTTTTGACAATATTGCAACCTCCGGAACCCGGGCTGTTCTTATGCACAGTCAGGCAATAGATGACAGAATTGACCTGTTTGCTGTTAGGGAATTTCAAGCAGGATGCTGGTCTAAAGCATTAAGAACCTCTCAGCAGTATTCCAGAGCAGGTTTTGAAGGCGATATCACTGGAGCTATTATCGGTGCTGATACAAAAACAGCTGCAAATATCCTTTCAGGAATATCCCTTGCATGGCTGCAGGGAAGTGTTGCCTGGTTCGACAATGTGGGCAAGGCAACTACAGATTATTACCGGCTTGCAGCTTATTCCGCTATACAGTTGAGCGATGCTTTTCTACAGGCATCGCTTAGCACCGGTTCGGCAAATGGCGAGAGTTCCAGAAATATTCATATCGGCACATACTACCAGCAATCCCAATACGGGCCGGTAGATTCGCCTCTAGCCACTCTTTCAAGAACAGCACAGGCAAATTACAGTGGATGGAATGCCGATGTAAACCTTCGCGGTGGTTACGTATTGCATGCCTCACCATTGACGATACTTCCAACAGCCGCCATAGGCTATCTTTACCAGACAAGAGGAGGCTTCAACGAAACTGGTGCTGAAAGTCTGGATAGTAACGTCTCAGAGGCACAATACCAGACATTTCACTGTAATTCAAAAATACGGGTTCAGAGAGAGTTTTTGTTGAACGACCATCAAAATATCACACCGTATATTTCCTTCGGATGGGATTATGATAAGCGCATCGACGACAGTGCAGTAACCGCATCCATAAACGGTTGGACAGATTACTTTACAATCTATTCACCCCGGACTGACGGACACTCTTTTAATGGACGTGGAGGCCTTTTGATGAGCATCGGTAAAAATTTTCAGATGCATGTCGACTATACCAACCAGATAGCATCCGTTTACAATGATTTCGGTTTTGAAGGGGGTGTTAATTGGGCATTTTAATTCACTTGTACTAGTAATTCATCAGTCTTTGAATTTCAAGCAGTTTGGTGTCGATGCTGTGGTTAAGTTTTACTGCTTTGTTAAAGGGCACCTGTACAATGTTATCATTCGTGATCCCTATCATGATGCTTTTCTGGTCATCAAGCAAAGCTTCAACAGCGGCAACACCAATTCTTGTGGCATTCACCCGATCATTAGCCGTCGGGCTGCCTCCACGCTGAATATGACCAAGAATTGATACGCGCACATCCAAATCAGGGTGTTCTTTACGCACTCTTTCAGCAATTTTTATTGCACCCCCACATTCATCACCTTCCGCTACTATAATAATTCCGCTGGTCTCCTTGTTTTTATACCCCTTATTTAGAAAAGCATTCAACTCTTCATGCTGTTCCGTCGACTCAGGGATTAATATAACCTCAGCACCACAGGCGATTCCGCTATACAAAGCAAGCAGACCGGCTTCACGACCCATGACTTCAACAAAAAAAATCCGTCCATGCGATCTGGCTGTATCTCTGATTTTATCAACAGCTTCAACAACAGAATTTAAAGCAGTTTCGTATCCTATGGTATAATCCGTTCCAAACATATCATTATCAATTGTGGCAGGAATACCGACAAACGGAATATTGAATTCCTGCGACATAACCAGGGCACCGGTAAAAGAGCCATCACCACCAATAACAACAACTGCATCTATTTCAGCATTTTTCAATTGTTGAAAAGCCAGCTCCCGGCCTTCAGGGGTTCTGAACGCATCACAACGTGCGGTTTTAAGCATGGTTCCGCCTAATTGAAGAATACCGCTGACATCAGAAGCTTTCAGCGGAATAAAATCGCCATCAATCATCCCCTGATAACCACGACGTATTCCGACCACTTTAAGCTTATTGGCAATAGCAGCACGTGTGACTGCACGAATTGCAGCATTCATTCCAGGAGCATCACCGCCAGAAGTGAAAACCCCTATCTTCTGTAATTTTCTTTTTTTTTCCAGGACTTCCTGCTTGATATTTTTCGTTGTCATAAGAATGTTTTAAGAGTAAACAGGAAAAAAACGACAAATAAGTTTAAATAACTTCACCCCAGCCTATTTAAAAGCTGAACCGGTTGGCACACCTGCAGCCTGCAGGATTTTTGCAAGCGGACAAAAGCCTGTAAATGCAGTTTGAAAAAGGTTAGCTCCAACAAACCCGGTAAACCAAAGCCAGTTCTGGTTATGGTAGATAGAGAGTAAAACACTTGAAACAATAAAAACACCAGCTATTGCAAACACGAGACGATCAATATTCATAACATAAAAAGTTAAGGATTAATAAGAATATTATTGGCAATGCAAATCATCCTGTTTTATAGCCGTAACCAGAAATACAGTATAATTTGCAGGTTCCATAGAGCGGTCCGGTTTGACCATGGTGTAGATCGTTTCAAACGAATTCGGCAGCAACCCTGCTGCTTTCAGTTGAGCAGCAAGTTCACCCCTGTCAAAACCGTGATGAACCTTTTCAAGTGGATCATCATGAAACTGACCATTTTCAAGGTCAAGATCAGCGAAAGCAATAATGCCACCAGGGCTGAGAAGATTTGAAATCCGCTTTAAAAACCCTGCAGTATCATCAATATGGTGAAGCGTCATGCTGCAGTAAATCAGATCAAAACTCTTTTCAATCCCAAGATTATCCGATGGTAACGCAAGATTAGTATGTAAAGTCTCAACGTTTGATATTCCGGCAATTTTGATTTTCTCCTTGATTACCGACAGCATTTCGCTTGAAGTATCTATAGCGGTGAGGGATTTCACCAATGGAGCAATTTCCATCGTAACCAGACCGGTACCACATCCAAATTCCAAGGCAAGCATTGTGTTGTTTGGTTTTGTCGCAGTCACGATAGCCTGAGCAACGCTGAGTGCGAGCGCTTTGCGTCCAGGATTATCGTCCCATTGCAAGGCTTCGCGATTAAATTTGTCAGAACTGTTCCAGGTGTCAGGCATAATTGTCAAGAAAATTTAAATTCTGAAAAATTTATTCATTCGGGTTCTGCAGTTCCGAGAAACAACCATCTTTATGCCGGAGTGATGCACCACATTGAGGGCAGAATGCTTCATTGCAAGGGTCTCCCTGATTGTGCGGAACCTCAACACCGCATTCAATACACACACAAGTACCCGGAATGTTCGAGGGTATACTATCACATAGGGAGCGGATGACACCTCCCCGTATACAGAGTTGTTTGCCATCAACAAGGGCTTCAGCTACCTTTTTATGGCCAGCCTCCAGAATACGTCCAAAAGTTGGGCGTGATACATTCATTTTAAGAGCAGCTACTGCCTGATGTAAGCCCTCCATGTCTGCCAGTCGTATAGCCTCAAGTTCATCAACCGTCAGCAATACGCTTTTCAGTTCCTGTCGGGGTACCCCCTCAGGTTTAAAACAGGTGACCTTCGGCAGGTCATGGACAGAGCGACACTGGGTCGGCCTGCCAACCTTTCTCGCTTTTAAAACCATTGTTTTGAAAGTTTATAATAGTGACCCCAGCTTTTCTTAAGCCAGTGACCTACAACAGGCATAGGGATAAAAACCTCTTTGATGCTGTTTTTATATACTAATCCGGCTCCATTACCCATATCCATCACACAAAGAATGCTTAAATGCTTCTGATACCCCCGCAGCACTCCCTTTTCTCCCAAATGCTCTACAGCAGCATTCCATGCAGTATTACCGGCCATTAATTCAGCAATATGCCCCTGTTTAGCTCTCCATTCAGGACCTTCAAGCCGAGCAGCATCACCAACAGCGTACCATCCGGCGATACCTTCTATACGGCAGAAATTATCAATACAAATAAAACCGGCCTCATTTTGAGGCAGATTAGAATTTTTAATGATTTCATCACCCTCGCCAGCAGGAATAAACATGGTCAAGTCACTGCGAAGCTGGCTCTGGTCTTCAAAAACAATACCATCAGGCAAAAAGCGAGTTATTTTTTTACCATAGTGCGTATGAAAATTATTAGCCTTAAAGAGAGATGCCAAAGCGGAAAGTGCTTTTTTTCCCATTCGAGCACCAGGTTCCGGCATAGGAGCAAAAAAAGTCATCTCATAATGGTCTCTGATACCAAGCTTTTTAAGGTAATGATGCACATTAAAAAAAAGTTCAAAGGCAGGACCTCCACGAACGCCACTGGTGTCTTTTGGATTGCCACCGAATCCAAAAGCAATATTGCCACTGCCCATTGCAACAATCTGTTCAATCTTATCTCTTAGAACCAGAGACTCTTCAGGCTTTCCGCAGATTGAAAAGGTATGTTCAATTCCTTCAGGTTTCAGCCTGGAGGCTCCCAGTGCGATTACAACAAGAGCAGGGGAGTTGCGGACTCCTTTATTTTCAAGGGTTATTGTTCTTTGAACACCATCAAGAGCAACAACCTTGTCGATAGTGACTGAAAACCCATGCTTTAATCCAAGTAATGAAAGTGGTATTCCGACATCATCAAACGTAGCGCTTCCAACAGGAATCCATATAGCCAGCGGATAGATAAAAAGATAGTTCCGATCAGAAACAAGCTCTACCTCAAACCCCTTTTTACGAAATGCAATCGCAGCCGCAACACCTCCGATACCACCACCAAGAACAAGTACTTTTTTCATTGATAACCCTTTATTAAGAGAGGGATGGTTACACAGTGACCGTTGTAACTACAAATTCAGGGGGATCTTGTATATGCTTTTTAACAGCACAAAGGTTCGCAGCACTAATAACTGCATCCTTATATTTTTCAGGAAAGTCTTTTGGCAGTTCAATGGCAATCTCAATTTTTCCTATGCCTCTGCCAGACTCTTTTACAAAATGTGATTGAACTATCCTTATGTCATCCGTCGGAATCCCCCTGCTCTGACAAAACGAAAGCACGAAGATACCTGCACAGGTACCGATAGAAGCAAGAAAAAGGGAGAACGGCTCAGGAGCAGCACCCTCACCGCCCGCGTAGATAGCCTGATCGGTGGCAATAGTAAAACCATTAAATTCGGCATTGACCTTTTTTCCGCCACCGAACGTCACGATCATTTCGCTTTTCATTATAAATAAAATTAACACTGGTTACTCTGAAACTTAAGGCCTATTATAAGCATAAGCTCATAATAAAGCTAATTTCAACCCTGAATATTGTTATAGGGCAGAGTGACCATGAATTTACTTCCACAGCCTTTTACCGATTCCACGCTAATGGAGCCGCCCAGCATTTCAACATAAGCCTTACTGATACTCAATCCGAGACCAGGTCCTTCATGGTCACGGGTTAGGGAATTGTCAACCTGGCGGAAGCGCTCAAAAATTATTTCTTTCATGTCATTATCAATACCTATACCTGAGTCGATCACATAAAACTCAAGAACGTTATCCCTTTTGGTATACCCGAAATCAACACCTCCCACACTCGTGAATTTAAGGGCATTCTGGATAAGGCCAGACAAGACACGGATAAGCTTATGGCTGTCTGTTTCAATAATTACCTCATTGTCAGCAAACTCAATGTTACAGTTAAGCCACAATCCTTTTTGTTCAGCTTCAGGGTTGAAAAAAATATAGAGATCCTGTAAGAGTGTATTGATAGAGGTGTCAGTAGTCTGTATCGTTAACTCTTTGGCATCTATTCGCGAAATATCAATCAGGTCATTAATAAGGTTCAACATGCGCTCACCACTTCGATGTATCAGCTCGATATAATCAGTTCGTTCCTCACCGGTTAAATGCGGTTCTTTGAGCAGTTCCGCAAAACCAAGAATACCGTTCATCGGAGTGCGGATTTCATGGCTCATATTAGCCAGAAACGCTGATTTTAATCGGTCACTTTCCTCAGCATTTTCTTTAGCCCGGACCAATTCGTCCCATAAGAGCTTCTGTTCTGTTATATCCTCTTTAACCCCTACATAATTGGTTATTTCCCCATCCTGATTTCGAATGGCCGATATAATGGCCCTTTCCCAATAGAGTTCACCATTTTTCTTCCTGTTTTGCAGTTCACCACGCCATACACCCCCAGCAAGAATGGTTTCCCAGAGATCGCTATAAAGAGTTTTCGGCATAAGGCCAGACTGCAGAAATCGAGGATTCTTTCCTGTTACTTCTTCAGAAGAATAACCCGTATGGTCAGTAAAAACGGGATTGACATATTCAATAAGGCCATGATGGTCCGTGATGATAACAACCGCAGGGCTTTGCTCTACGGCAACACTCAGCTTATTCAATTGATGCCCGATTCGTTTGCAATCCGTGGCGTCATGAATAATGCAATAAATAAGATTTTTACCGCCGATATCAAGTTTGTGGGCAAATACATCTACATCACGGATGGCTCCATCAGCCCTTCGGTGATGAAAAGAAAATTTGAGCTGCTCGGCAGATTTCCAATTCTCCATAATATGGCGGACTGTTTCTGGAGTGAGAATATTGATTTGATCGATACGCATGTGCTTCATTTCCTCAATTGTCCAGCCATAGAAGTCAGCAGCGGCTTGATTTGCATCAATAATAGCAGCGGTATCAGGATCAAGAATAATCTTAATCACCCAATGGCTGTGAAACAACATTCTGAACCGCTCCTCGCTTTTTTTTAATGCTTCTTCAGCAAGTTTGCGCTCTGTGATGTCATCCAGCATTACCGTGATATACCCTTTTTCAGGGCTATAGAGAGAAATATCAAACCATTTATTGGATGCTTCGAGGTACGTTTCAAAATTGTCAGTTATTCCGGATTGGGCGACCCTGACTTTTTTTTCAATAAGCTCATGATGTGAGCTGCTGATTTTAGGCCATACTTCAGACATTTTTCGTCCTGTAATATTTTTCATGCCTGTCAGTTTTTCAAAACTTTCATTCACCTCTTGATAGATGAAATCAACAGGGCACCCATTTTCAACAATCATCTGGCAATATGCATAGCCATTCCGCAAATAATTAATGATGTTACCGCTATGCGTATTATTATCGACAAGCTTTTCGCTTGTGTTTATAGAATTCATCGTAATGGCATTTTCCCTATTCGGTGTGAGTCCTGGAACAATATTCGATTGCACAATAATATATCCAGAATACCGTAATATTATCACGTAAGTCTGTATTTTTGGCATGTACCACATGAATTCTTTTTTTCCCGGAAGTTACATTCCAGTAATAAGATAATGCAGTAATTTATAGGTTGGCGGAAGTCGTAGCAATAGTGAAGGCAGGTCGTACCGTTAGGTTAAGGAAAGCTAATGGTGAAGCAATTCCTGTACCAGCGAAAGCAATTCTTTCTTCTTGATGGGTTTAGTTATAAAGCTGTCACATCCTGCCTCCAGGGCTTTTTCCCTGTCATCTTTTGAAGTAAATGCTGTCTGGGCAATAACCGGTAAATCAGGTCTAATCTTTTTTATCAGTTTAGTCGCTTCGAACCCATTCATTAACGGCATTTTAATATCCATAAGCACCACATTGATTTCAGGATGGTGCTCAACAAGCTCAACGGCTTCCCAACCGTTTACGGCAAATAAAAGTGATATGTTATCACCCGTCAGATTCTTTTTAAGAAGCATGCTGCTTACATCATCATCCTCTGCAATGAGAATCGTAAGGTCAGCAACCGAAGCTGCCGGTTGGTCTTCAAGAGAAGGAATTGCCAGTTGTTTAGGATGATAAGGAAGGCTGAAAGTGAACGTACTTCCAGCACCCTCGACTGACGAAACACTCAAAGTCCCACCCAGCAATTCAACAAATGCCTTGGTGATGCTTAATCCCAAACCTGCCCCTTCATGAGCTCTTGTCAGGGAATTGTTAACCTGGCGGAAACGCTCAAAAATTTTATGTTGCATTTCCATAGGAATACCTATCCCTGAATCAATGACATAAAATTCCAGAAAGTCACCTTTTTTGGAATACCCAAAATTAATACCTCCCTTACTCGTAAATTTCAGGGCGTTCTGTATAAGATTTAAGAGTACCTGATTCAGTTTATCTGCGTCAGTTTCAATAAGACTTTCAACGTCAGTCAATCCGGCGGTATAGGTAAAATGCAACCCTTTTTTATTGACTTGATCCTTGAAAAAGGCGTAAATATCTCGCAAGAGGGTGTTAAGGGAGGTTTCGGTTATATCCAGTTTTGTCTCTTTGGCATCTATTCGCGAAATATCCATCAAGTCATTAATGAGATTCAGCATACGCTGCCCGCTCTGCAGGATCAGATCAATATATTCAGCCTGTTCCTCACCAGAGAGATGAGGTTCCTTCAGCAGCTGTGAAAAACCGAGAATACCATTCATAGGGGTGCGAATCTCATGGCTGATATTAGCCAGAAAAGCACTCTTCAACCGGTCACTTTCTTCAGCATTTTCTTTCGCTGATATTAATTCATCAATAATTAATTTTTGATCAGTGATATCCTCCATGACAGAGACAAAATTGGTAATCACTCCTTCCGCATTATGAATGGCACAGATAACAGCCGATTCCCAATAAATTTCACCGTTTTTTTTCTTGTTTTGGATTTCTCCATGCCATATTTCTCCGGAAGTAATTGTTCGCCAGAGATTTTCATACAAAGTCATCGGCATAAGACCTGACTGCAGGATACGAGGATTTTTTCCATGTACCTCTTCAGCAGGAAAGCCCGTAAGTTTTGTAAAAGTCGGATTGACGTACTCTATATTACCGCTTGGATCGGTTATAATGACAACCGTGGGACTTTGTTCAACAGCGGCACTCATTTTTTTAAGCTGATTCTCAGCCTGGATGCGCTCCGTCACATCATGGATAATTGCATAAAGAAGATTTTTTCCTTCAATCTCAATCGCGTTGCTGAACACCTCGACATCACACAAGGAACCATCTGCTTTTCGATGTGAAAATATAAACTGGTTTTGTGTCGAAAATCTTGCTTTTTCCATATTATTCTCCAAAACCTTAGGCGTCACATTGGAGATATCCAGGATATGCATCTGTTGCAACTTTTCAACCGTCCATCCATAAAAAGTAACTGCAGCGCGATTAGCATCAATAATCTTCCCTGTTTCAGGGTCAAGAAGAATCATGACAGCCGAGTGATTTTCAAACAGCAGTCTGAACCGCGCTTCACTTTTCTTTAGAGCTATTTCTGTTTTCTTCCGCTCGGTGATATCGTTAATGATCGAATAAAGCAGAGATCTTCCCTGCATGGTTATAGGACCGCTGAATACTTCCACATCACGGACTGATCCATTGGCTAAAAGGTGTCGAAAAAGAAAGTAATTTCTTTTTTCGCTTCGAGCCAGTTCCATTTCCGACTGTATCTCTTTATCCTTAAGCAAGTTGATCTGGCCGATTTTCATCAGGCATAGTTCTTCCCTGGACCAGCCATAATAGTTCACAGCAGCCGGATTTGCATCAATAATGGCCCCACCTTTCGGATCGATAATCAGCATGATGTTATGCTTGTTTTGAAACAAGCTTCGGTACCGCTCCTCACTTTGATGAAGTTCATTATCCGCAAGGCTATGTGCCTTACGGGTTCGCAACATCGAAATTCCATAGGCCAGATTCTCACTGAGCGACATCAGCAGCTTCGTCTCCTCAACATCAAAAGCTTCAGGTATTGAAGAATAAATAGTCAAAGCACCAAAAACCGCTTCCCCATCTTTTAGCGGAAAGCTCTGAATGGAAGCAAAACCACGCGATTCAGCTTCAGTCCGCCATGGTTCAAATTGGGGGTCTTTCAGAATATTGCGTGAGCAACATGGCATACCTGTTCGGATAGCTGTTCCGGCCGGACCATGTCCATGCGCCACATCAGCCCAGGATATCACAAGTTTATTAAGATAACCCTCATCAAAACCAGCACACGCAATGGGACGTATGCTTTTTGCCTCATCCTGTTCGGGATAACCAACCCAAGCAAGCTTATAGCCACCTGTTTCAACAATGATACGACAGATTGTATTCAACAATTCTATCTCATCGCTGGAATGAAAAAGAGCCTGATTGCAATTGCTGATCGCAAGATGGGCACGGTTCAGCCTTCGAAGCTCGGATTCTGTCTGCTTTTGTAAGGTGATATCAGTAACAGTTCCCGAAATACGTAAAGCTTTTCCATCAACACCCTTTTCAACATTTCTGATGGTGAATGCCATCCAATGAACAGTACCATCTTTCGAAATAATTCTGTATTCATTAACAGAATGATTGTTATTCAGATGGAGAGGGTTGTGAATGGCTTGAAAAAAATTATCATGATCATCGGGGTGGATAATCATCTTCATAAAAGCGGAATCAAACACGGCCTCTTCAGGTGAGTAACCTGTTAATTCGCGGAAAATCGGGTTCAGGTAGAACAGATCTGTTTTGAGGTTCCAGTCCCAAAAAAATTCCGCAGCGATGCTCAACATCAGGTTCTTTCTCTCGATGTCTTGATCCATATTCTATTTCATCTCAACACAAATTATTAACGCAGTCCATATCCCATCGAAGAAATTCTTCAATGTATAATTTTTTTCAAAATATGCACTGCTACACTGGTCATTGTAAAGAGAACTCGGTATATGCATTCATGAGGGATTATCAGGCAAGGCTGCTGTCGTTTTGGATTGGAGGTTTCCAGCCTGGCAACGTGTGAGTAAAGGGTTAACAAGAGAGGCCTTGTTTAGGCGTTTATACCACAGATATACTGCGGATAATATCAGGCATACCTCAACGCCAAATCCCCAATGGGTGAAATAATTCGTTTCCCATGGGTTATTTGTTTCAAAGGAAAAAAGCTTGTTATGGAAAGGTGCTAACCAGTAAACATACCCGGTCATGGTATCCAGAATCAAATGAGTAAAACCACCCAAAGTAAACATAAAGGCCAATGGGGATAGTTTGCCCCGGTTATTGTCCAGCAGCAACCAGACTATTGAAATCCCCAACAGCGTCACCCAGAAAAAAGGGAAGTGGGTAAAGTAGGAGTGATGCATATGGGGGGAATGAAATTTTATATCATCATGCACATAATAAAACAGCATGTCTATATCAGGTGCTATAGCGCCAGACATTGTCCAGAACCTGAAAGTATTAATCGAAATATGCCGCTTTTTAAAGCGGTTAAAAAGCAGTTCTGAAGTTATGTAACCAAACGGCAAATGTCCAAATACCATTATTCTTTCTCAAATTACGTTATTGCCCTTGACGCGTATTGTACGAGGGCACCCAGTTCACAAGTATCACATACACTCATTCATTTCATTGACGCTGATCATAGAGTATGCCGTTGCAGATAACTGGATACTGTTATACTTACTATATCCTAATAAAGAATACTGATTTTTTTTGTTTATTAATGGCCTTGGCATTGATATTGGCTGTTTATGGACGATTTTTAACGAAACTCATGAGTAATGTGTTTTATGTGACCGGAGGCGCGCGGAGCGGTAAAAGCTCTTTTGCCTTGCAGTTAGCTGACCGGTATACAAAAAGGGTTTTTTTGGCTACTGCGGAACCTTTTGACCAGGAGATGCAGCAGCGCATCGGAAAACATCAGGCGGAAAGGGGGGAGCGTTTTATCACGGTTGAAGAACCGCTCTATCCTGAGCAGGCTTTCAAACAACTACCTGCTGGTACTGAGGTTGTGCTTCTCGACTGTTTGACCGTATGGGCTGGAAATCTTATGCATGCTTTTGATGCAGATGACGAGATCAAAACAAGGATAAACTTTTTCCTTGACGCATTGCGTGCTCCCCCATGTGATATTATACTTGTTTCCAATGAAGTCGGTATGGGTATTGTTCCGGAAAATCCCATGGCCAGAAGGTTTCGTGATATAGCCGGTATATTGAACCAGAATGCAGCTTCAATCGCGACAGAAGCCTATCTGCTTTGCAGTGGCCTGCCCTTACGCTTGAAGTAGCAGGAAAACTGATAACATTTTATAAGTAAAACTATTATGCAGAACGAGTTACAGCAATTGTTACATCGTATCCAGCCTGTTGATAAGTCCATAAGTGCAGCTGCCCGGGCACATCTTGATGATCTTACCAAACCCCGGGGAAGTCTTGGTCGGTTGGAAGAGATTGCATTAAAATATGTTCTGGCGAAAGGTTCATTGAAACCTGTTCTTTCTAAAAAGAAAATTTGCTGTTTCGCCGCCGATCACGGGGTGGCTGCAGAAGGCGTGTCTGCATTTCCGGCTGAAGTTACCCCACAGATGGTTTATAACATGCTCAATGGGGGAGCTGCAATTAACGTTTTGACACGTCATGCAGGTGTCGATCTTGATGTAGTGGATATGGGCGTTAATCATGATTTTCCTGATATTCCGGGGCTAGTCAAAAGAAAAGTCAAGCCGGGCAGCGCCAACATAGCCATTGGTCCTGCCATGACTGAAGCAGATGCTCTGCAGGCATTACTCATCGGTGCAGAACTTGCTTCAAATGCTCATGCTGCCGGTTACCATATTCTTGGTACAGGTGAAATGGGTATTGCGAATACCACTCCCGCAACAGCACTCTATTCCGTCCTGCTTGATGTGCCGGTCGAAAGCATCACAGGCAGAGGAACCGGTATTGATGATGAGCAATTGAAGCATAAAATTTCAGTTATTAAAAAGGCTATCGAGGTAAATAGGTTGCGCTCGGCAACTCCCTTCGGAACACTTGCGGCCCTTGGCGGTTATGAAATTGCAGCAATAACCGGGTTTATACTGGGTGCTGCGGCATGCAGAGTTCTGGTTGTTGTAGATGGTTTCATTTCATCATCAGGAGCTGTTGTTGCCCTTAAGCTCTGTCCAGCAGTTGACGACTATCTCTTTTTCAGTCATCTATCCAGCGAACAGGGTCACAGAACTGTCATGCAAAAGCTGGGAGCCAGGCCGATTCTTGATCTTGATCTTCGTCTTGGTGAAGGAACAGGTGCAGCACTCTCCATACAGGTAATCGAAGGAGCGCTGAAAATATATAACGAAATGGCAACCTTCAGCGGGGCACATGTCAGCGAAAAAAGTTTAGAATAAACAGATGCTTTGTGGGTTAGTTACAGCATTAAGGACATTGACGGTACTGCCGGTGCCGGGAAAGGACACCAAAACATTCAGTAACTCCCTTTACTGGTTTCCTATGGTGGGTCTTCTTCTCGGACTTTTTCAAGCCGGAGTAGGGTATGCCGTATATATAGCAGGGTGGAATGAACTTTCAGCTGCGCTTGTTGTGCTCAGCGGGGTAGCCATAACAAGGGGAATGCATGCTGACGGCCTTGCCGATATGGCAGACGGATTTTGGGGGGGAAAATCAAAAGAATCCTCACTTCGTATCATGAAAGACCCAAACATCGGGTCGTTCGCTGCTCTTGCTCTTTCGGGAATGATGCTTCTAAAATGGATAGCCGTCTTAAAACTTGCAGGTTCAGGTACTTTCGGAGTTATTGCCGGCGGTGTACTCCTTGCCCGCTGGGTACAGGTTCTCCTTGCTTCATCTCTCTCTTATGCCCGAAACGAGGGTGGTACAGCGCAATCTTTTGTGAATGGAGCAGGGTGGAAACACATTCTTCTTACCTCTATCCTGACGCTTACATGTCTGTATCCTCTTCTCCAATTTTCCCTCTATCCCTTTGTTCTTGAAGTTTTAACAGCCATAGCAGCCGGATTGCTGATCGGCATCTTAAGCTACCGTAAAATCGGTGGAGTAACCGGTGATGTTTTAGGAGCCGCGAGTGAGGTGACTGAGGTCCTGGTCTGGATTACCGGGGCCGTGCTACATTACCAGCATTAACATTCTACTATTCTACTGATAATATGTTGTTTGGTAGAATTTCTTTTTGTATCATCACATGAACACTTGTTCATATATAAATCAGGAAAAGGATGCCGCACCACGAAAATGACCGATGTGAGGATACATGCTTTCATCCTAAGCTGGTTGAATCGGTAGCAAAGGGATTACTTGGTCGCAAATCTGCCGAAGAACTTGCTCAGCTATTTAAAGCCCTTGGAGACCCTACACGAGTCAGAATTCTCAATGCCCTCTACTTGTCGGAGCTCTGTGTTTGCGATTTAACCGATCTGCTCGGTATGAACCAGTCGGCGGTGTCGCATCAGCTCAGGGTCTTGCGGGACGCTCGCATTGTCAAATCGAAAAAAATGGGCAAAAATGTCTTGTACGGTCTTGACGATGAGCACATTTCCGGCATTATATCTCTTGGTTCGGAACATGTCAGGGAACTCAGGCAGTAACCTTTCTTTTTTATTTGTTTTATATATGAATATATAATCATATGTAGATATGTAATATCAACAATCAGAGTATTATGCAGGGAATTCAAGATATCATTATTGCTGTTTTGACGGCATCATGGGCTGTGTTGATGGAGTCGGCTCCGTTTGTTCTGCTCGGCTCACTTGTAGCTGGTTTTCTAAAGGCTTTTCTGCCTGAAAATTTTGTTGCCCGCCATCTAGGAGGGAACACTATCTTGTCCATTTTTAAAGCTGCCGCACTGGGAGTGCCTTTACCTCTTTGCAGTTGTGGAGTTTTGCCTGCCGCAGCAGGGCTTAAACAACAAGGAGCAGGAAAGGGTGCAATCGCCTCATTTTTGATATCAACACCTGAAACCGGTGTTGATTCCATTGCGGTATCCTATGCTCTTCTTGATCCAATCATAACGATTATCCGGCCGGTAACGGCGTTTTTAACCGCAGTGGCAGCAGGTATAGCGGTGTCTTTTACAGAGAAGTTTTTTGAAAGCGACAGAATTGAGTTGGCAGAGGATGCCGATAAACCGGTTGCCTTATGCAAATCCGGATGTTGCAGCCGTCATGCAATGCAGCCGGTGGAACCGCCAGCAATGGAAAAACTTCGGAAAGGATTGCAGTTTGCGTTTGGTGACCTTCTAAAAGATATCGGGGGTTGGCTTTTTGCAGGTATTCTTTTAGCAGGTCTTATATCAGTTTTTCTGTCGCCGGAAATTGTAAGTCATTTCCTTTCGAACCAGTATTATTCGATGCTGCTGATGCTTGCGATTTCCGTACCGCTCTACGTCTGTGCAACTGCCTCGACCCCTATAGCCGCAGCTCTAGCCCTTAAAGGTATTTCCCCGGGTGCAGCGCTGGTATTTCTCCTTGCAGGACCGGCAACAAACGCAGCCTCTTTGGCCGTAATATCACGTCTGATCGGACGAAAGGCAATGGTTGTTTATATTGTGGTCATTGTACTGATGTCCTTTCTTGCCGGCATGGGTCTTAATCTTCTCTACTCATCACTTGGTATCAGCATAACCGGGTGGTTGACAACACCTGCTCAACAAGAAAACGGACCGTTTTCCGCAGTGGCCGCAGTGGTACTGATTATTCTTGTATTGAAAGCCTCAATGCCGATTAAAAAAACTTCACTTGTATCGTAACGACTAATTGTTCACCCATGTAAATTGAACAATTACTTGCGAAGGTTGAATAAATCCTATGATCATTGCTGATGCCTAAAGAAGTATATTAAGGGTAAGATAAAGAGCATATATTTCTGACAAATCAAGAGAGTTTATCGCCTCTGAATCTGAAAAAGTTTTTTTTTGTCTTGCAGCAGCTTATTTACACTTGAAATTTTTGAGCGTATCAACAGGTGTGAACAAAAAGAGTAAACCTAAAAGGAACACCAAATAAAACCAGGAGATTTCAGATGGACCTTACAACACCGTATGCGTTCGGAAAAACAGTGAGCATGTCCTGTGCTGAAGCACAGTTGAAGGTTCGCGAAGAACTGGCAAAGGAAGGTTTCGGTGTACTCACAGAAATCGATTTCAGAAAAACATTTACAGAAAAGCTCCAGAAGGACTTCCGGGAATACACCGTTCTCGGGGCCTGTAATCCATCGATAGCGTATGAAGCCATAACCCAGGAACTCAATCTCGGAATACTTCTCCCATGCAATGTTATTATTTATTCTAGGGATGATGGCAGGACTGCTGTTATGTTCATGGACCCGATTGCAAGGTTTTCCTTTATAGGGAACCCGGAGATAGAGGAGTTTGGGATAAAAGTTACAGCAAAACTTGAACGTGTTCTGGAAGCGCTTTAACGACAAGCATCATGTACCCAGTTACTTCAAAATATCTCAGTAATATCCACTCTTCTTTATTTCTCGATCATTTATCATGTAAAATGGAGGATGCATAGCATGAATGTTCATACTGCAAAAAATGCCGGGTTTCAGGCGCTTATAATCTCTATTTTTGCGCTCTCGCTTGTCATACTACGAGTTTTACCGCTTGAGGCAGCAGATGCAGGTTCGCTCCTGAAGCCGGAGCACGTAGCACCTCTTCTTGGCGGAACACCGAAGTATACATTAACCCCAAAAGGCCAGACCTGCACATGGACCGGTGCCATTCCCAACCGCAAACTAATTCTTCTTACCTATAAGGACACCCGGGTGCCTGTTGAATTCGCTTACATGGGTGCACACAAGAACGCACAGGAAAAAGGGAACAATAAGTTCAGTGATGAGAGCGGTATCGGGGATAAAGCCTTTTCAGTACAGGAATCATTTGGCACGGTTTTTATGGTGCTCAAGAATGGCCGAA
>SESG01010246.1_pt1 | contig 82338 bp, 65 predicted proteins | sample 3171421 | NCBI WGS metagenome assembly SESG01 (sample SAMN10866946, study PRJNA518727) | freshwater metagenome | biome: subpolar coniferous forest; feature: holomictic lake; material: water; isolation source: holomictic Lake 227, 6 m and 8 m depth | place: Canada: near Kenora, Ontario | collected...
CGGCGAGGGGGATCTGGCCTTCGCTAGGCTTTGCGGAGAGATACTCTCTGGGCGTCCGCCCGCCGAAAAAATTATAGCGGCCACGCCGCCCGATTTGGAGAGGCTTGCGCTGCCTTATGAGTTGTACACGGATGAAGACATCGCTAATCGCGTAATTTACGCGGAGGCTTCCAGGGGTTGCCCGTTCGCCTGTGATTTTTGCCTGTCTTCCCTTAGCGCGGCCGTGCGAGCTTTTCCTCTGGAGCGCTTGTTCAACGCGTGGCGCGCTCTGCTGGGCCGCGGCGCGCTTAAATTTAAGTTTACGGACCGCACATTTAATCTGGATATCCGCGCCGTAAGCGCGATACTTGATTTTTTTCTTGAGAATGCGCGGCCCGGGCTTTTCCTGCATTTTGAAATGGTCCCGGACCGCTTCCCCGACGACCTTTACGCGCTGATAAATAAATTCCCCGCGGGGTCGCTGCAATTTGAGGTCGGCATACAGACTTTTAACGAGGCCGTGGCGGCGCGCATCAATCGCCGCCAGGATAATGCCGCCGCTGAAAAGAACATCCGCCGCCTGCGCCATGACACTGCCGCGTACCTGCACGCGGATCTGATCATCGGCCTGCCTGGGGAAGACCTGGCCGGGTTCGCGGCCGGGTTCGATAGACTTTTGGCCCTGGACCCTCATGAGATACAGGTCGGAATCCTTAAGCGCCTGCGCGGCGCGCCGATAGCCAGGCACGACGCGCAATGGGGCATGGTTTACAGCCCTTGCCAACCTTATGAGCTTCGCGAGAACAAACTTTTGGATTTTTTTACGATGCAGCGGCTGCGGCGGTTCGCCCGGTACTGGGATTTGATATCGAATAGCGGCGTTTTCGCTGAAACCGCGAAATTGATATGCGCCAGCCCCGGCGCCTTTAATAATTTTATGGATTTAAGCGACTGGCTTTACGCTCAGACGCGGCAAACCCACGCCATCTCGCGCTCGCGTCTGCGGGAACTGCTGAGGACCTATCTGACCGAAGTCTTAAAGCGGCCGGCGTCCCCGGTCAACGCTGCCGCCGAGCGAGACGCCCTAAGGTCTCACCTCAGTTCCGGCACCCCCGGCCGCCAAAGGCAGACCATGCGCGACTCACACTAATTAAAGTGACACACAACTTAATTGCCTGCAATTAAGTTGTGTGTCACTTTAATTAAACAACTGAATTAGAATCCTAGCCCATCTGGCTGTAAATGTTTGCCAGCGATGCGGTATCCGTCATGATCCGGTTGTACATTCTTACCAGCATAATCGCCGGCTTCATCTCGTATTTTTGTGCGAGCGCGCAGGCGCTGCTGTTCGGTAAAGGAATATTGATGTAGACTGGCACGCCGGGCTCTACGCGGCCGACCAGCGCCAGAAGCAGGTTTTCGGCGATCTCCCGGCTCTCGGCGTACAGCGGCTCGACGCGGTAGCCGTGATACGCTTTGCGGATGACGCCGTAACCGGCGAGCGCGCCGTTTGCAATGATCCCCAGCGCCGCGCCCGCAGGCTTTTGTTTTATCCATTCTCCCATCAGCCTGGAGCGGTCAGCGGGAAAAAATTTGCGGTCGTAAGCGTTAAATTTATCAAACGGATACGCGGTGAGGTCGACCGTTTCAATATCTTTCCCCGCGGGGCGCGCGAGCATTTCATACCGCACGATTTTATAAGCGGGCTTGAACCCGAAGAAGCCGTAGTTTTTCACCTTATATTCCACTGCGTCAAAGCCGACAGTTCTTTTGCCGGCGTGCAGCGCCGCCCGTTTTTGAAGCTCTACGCCTATTCTTCCTCCGCGGTATTCTGGATTCACGATGAAGACTCCGCCCATGCACAGATCGGCGCTGAAATTTATTCCAAAAATACAGCCGACCGGCTTGCCGTCAGCTTCGGCGATAAAATACCCGCTGGTATCTTCAGCGAGAAAACACTCGGCGTCACGAAGGCCGGGATTCCAGCCCTCGCGCGCCGCCCAAGCCACGACAAGCTCCATCTCGGCTGGCGCTATATTGCGAATTATCAGATTATTCGGTTTTTTCATAAGATTTCGTCAGCTATAAACATTGATCTGGGCTTTAGGTCAGAATAGATATGTCATGCCCGGTTTTATGGCGCTCCATTTGTTTATGCTGCCATATTCGCTGTGTTCCGAGCCGGCGTAAAAATAAATTGACAGATTTAAAAACATATTGTCGGTCAGGCTGTACTTCGCCGACGACTGCAGAAAAAAGCTGCGGTCCGCGGAGTTAAGCTGCAAAAGATTCGCCAGATCCAGCTTTTTTGTAAACGCCTCCTGCCATTGGTTGCGTATAAAAAGCTGCTGGCGCGTGATCGGTTCCGTGTTGCGCTGGGCGTAGTCGCGTATAGACCAGAGGACCGTGTTCACCTGATCGTATACTGACGCGAGTTCGGGAAAATCCAGCAGTCTCTCCGCGTATCCGGCCAAAAACCAGTTCCCCCAATCATTATTGGTCATCCCGGCCTCGTTGTAGTGGTACTCGACAAAAGTGCTTCGCTTGCGCGCGCTTTCGGTGTATGAAAACCCGGCGGCAGCCTGATTGCGAAACCGCCTCTTAGAGTCTCCCGGCACGACATAGGCGTATTTGGTGCCATCCACGCCGTATAATTTGGCGTCGTAGATGAGCGCGTCAGTGGTGAGGCTGTACCGGCGGGCGCCGCTCCACTCGCCGTAAAAAACAAAGCTGTCGCCTATGGAACGCGATACGTTCGCTCCGAGATACGAAGTTGAATTTTCTCTGTAATACAGCAGGTCGGAGCTTATCGCTTTATAGGAAGAGCTGATCTTGGCAAGGTAGCGGGGACGGGCGTTGGTGCGCTGAAGGGCAAGGGCGAAGCTGGTCCTGTCAGTTATAAATCTGCCGGGCCTATCCGATATTTCCGGGGCGGCGGCAAGGGTCAGCGTGCCGAACGGGAGAATGCCCTGCGCTCTGGCCATTACGGTGCCCAGGCGGTTTTCCCGCAGCACGATGGGGTCTTCCGAGGTCCTGAGGCTGATCGCGTTCTTCTTGAAAAAATCGGTCGGGTTAAAGCCGACGGCGACGCCGCTTTTCAGGTTTATCCGGCCGGCGTCAAGATAGTATTCGCGATACGCGTTCCAGCTGAGATAAGCCTCGTTAAGGTCGTTCTGCGCCACTCCCGACGGAAAAGCGGAATGAATATCTGACAGGTGATTAAACCGGTCTACGATGTTTAAGCTCAGGGAAGGGGTCAGCCTGATATCTGCTTTGCCGTAGAAAGTAAATCGGTTGGACCAGGCGGGGACATATTTATCCGGCAGGGGCAGAAGCACTCCGTGCCGTTTGGAATTGGTCTGGGCTTCGTCCTCGATGAGAAATTTATAGGAATTCCCCCCGGCGGCCGAAGACGGCTGCGCCGCCGGCTGAGCCGCGGAAATAAAATCGGGAATCAGGTCCAGGTCTTCATCCTGCCCGGCAAGACCGCTTTGCCGGCACAGCCCCAGAGCCGCCGCTAAGATCAATCCCCTTTGAAACGCTGAAGATATTCTTTTTGAAACCATTCTTCGGGTATCTTCCTTTCGGTGTAATTGGTGAAAAGCATTTTAGTCACAAGCTTCGGATCTATCCCGTCTATAACAATAGCCTCCGTCGGCCGCTCCCTTCCCAGCTCGGTTTTATAGCCTCCGAAATAAACTATTTTAAGAAGCCGGTCGCTATCCGAATAAAACTTCCCTTTTAAAGGGCGGGAATCGGCTTTTGCAACCCAATATTCCACGCGGTAATAGTTGGAATCGCCGCGCGATGTTAAATTAAGCTTGTAGCACAGCACCTTCGTCTTTGCCGAATCGGTTATCGTCTCTTCTCCTGCGAGCTCAGCCTTATAATCCTTGTGCATGTTTACCGTCATCACATCTCCGTTTGAGGCCTGCCCCATCAGCCTCTGCTGCGGGGATATGCGCACGCTTGATTTTGAGACGGGATCATAAAACCAGAGTTCGGTTCCGTTCTTTAACATAACTTTGCCCTTGTCTTTAGGCGGGTTCAGGAAAAGGGCCAGCGTGCGGTATTGTCCGGACGCGGCATTTTCCTTCGAGTAAACGTTCAGCGCCATCGCGTTCTCTTTTTTCCCGCCGCGGTATTCAACCAAGGAAACTACTATGCTGAAGGGTGTGTCCGGGTTGCGCACGGTGTCGGCTTCATTTATGATCTCGTCAGCCGTTTTGCCGATTTCCGCGGAATGCGCCGCCGGCGAGAGAAAAGTAAAAAATAAAGTTAAAATAAAATATTTCATTTAAACCTCGCTATCAATTATGCCTGAGCGCGTCCACTATCGCCATGCGCGCGGCGTTGCGGGCCGGAATTACCGACGACACCGTCGCCACTGCGATAAGCCCCAGCCAGCAGCATGGCAGAAAAAACGGCTGCAAAAACATGTGGATCGAAAGAAGAATCGGGTTGGCGTAATCCGGCGGGGTCCATGTGATCTCCATGAGGTTAATCGAGAAGCTTATCGCCAGGGCCGCGGCGGCGCCCAGCGTTGAGCCCATGGTTCCCAAAAGAAATCCCTCGCCTACGAATTGCTGGATGATGGCGGAGCGCCGCAGACCGAGCGCGCGGGCCGTGCCAATCTCGCTGATTCGCTCCATTACGCTCATGGACATGGTGTTTATGGTGGTAAAAAGAACGATTACGCCCATAATAAACGCCACAAAGCCAAATATCGTCAGAAACATCGATATCGTCTGCCCGTACATGGGCCGGACTTCGCCGAAGGTTTTTACCTCGTAGTCGCTTTGGGGGAGTATTTGTTCCAGGCGCTTTTTGACCAGTTCCATATTGTCGGTGCGGTTCAGCTGGACCATCAGCCCCGTAACTTTTTTTATCCCCCGCCCGCTGATAAGCTTTTGCGCCAGATCGAGGTTCATTATTATCAGCCCCTCATTAAAAGCTTTGGTCCCCATCTTCATCGCCTTGCGCAGATTTACTGAGACCACGTTCGGGGCTCCTCCGGAAGTGGCGGCTAGCAGGTCGAGGCGCGCGGCGGTGTCATTTTGGCCGGATGCCTGCGCAGGGAAGTCTTCCTGCGTGAGCGCGCTGAAATCTTCCGCGGGCGCGGAGTTCGGGGTTTCTTTTTTTGCCGGAGGAGCCGCGCAATCTTCAAGACGCAGGTCTCCGCAAAGGTCCAGCCGCTCGGCCATGCCGTAGCCGATTACGCCACCGGACAAATCTTCGTCCTTAAGCCCGGTGGAGACATCTGTTTTTGTTACCTTCAGATGGTACTGATCCCAGATCATCAACTTTTCAAACAGCGAGGGGACTATTCCCATGCCGAAAAAAGACTGGGATGTGTCGGCCGTGAAATTGCCGGCTATTCCTTGAAATGCCAGAAACGGCATCACAAGCCGCAACTGCGGTTTTAGGTCCGGGTCGGCATTTATGATGGCCGTAATTTTCTCATAGTCCTCCATTCCGTACGCGGCGGGATTGGTGGCGCCATAGGTCGAATAACCTTTTTTGTAGATATGAATGTGTCCTGAAGTTCTTACATAGCCGGTCTGGAGCGTGTAGATTATTGACGAGATGTTTCCACCGAAAAGAAGAACGGAGACGCTGCTGACCGCTATGGCGAGCACGGTCATGAGTGACCGCCGCTTATTGCGGCAGATATTCCGGTACGCGATTTGCAGGGTTTTCATAGTATCACGCCGTCCATGATCATAAACAGATCCTCGGCGTTGGTGATGAGGTTTTTGTCATGAGAAGAAAATATAAAGGTCGTCTTTTCCTTAGCCTGAATATTCTGCATAAGTTCGATTATCTCAGTGCCGGTCCTGTGGTCCAGATTCGCCGTCGGCTCGTCCGCCAGCACCATCTCCGGGTTTTTGACAAGCGCGCGGGCGATGGCCACCCGTTGCCGCTGGCCGCCGCTGAGCTCGTTGGGAAATTTGCCCCTTTGGTCGGCGAGCCCCACTTTTTCAAGCGTGGCGAGCACGCGCTCCCTGCGCTCTTTGGGTGGAATTTTGTTTATCAGAAGAGGATATTCCACGTTCTCGTAAGCGGAAAAAACCGGCATAAGATTAAAGGTTTGAAAAATAAAACCGATGTGCCTAGCGCGGAAATCCGACATTTCGTCGTCTGAAAACGCCGCCACATTTTTGCCGCACACCTCAATTGACCCGGTGGTGGGGGTATCGATGCAGCCGACAAGATTTAAAAGGGTGGATTTGCCGCTTCCAGATTGTCCGATTATCACGTTGAATTTATTGCGGGGGATGTCTACAGTGATGCCCTTTAAGGCCTGTATCTCGACCTTGTCGAGCATATGGGTTTTGGTTACATCTTTAAGGCGAGCTACAAATTCTATTTCTGCCATGGTTTCTCCGGGGTTTAAATCTTCTCAACTTTAAAGCCCCATTCAAGCGCTTAATCAATTGTAGCGAATTTGTAAAGCTAGGCCAATACAGATTTGCGCGCGCTAAGTGCCGGGGGGCAAACCGGGGCTACTTCCTTATAAAGTGGGGCATATTGACCGGCAGCTCCAGGGAGAGTTCCACCATCCCTCCGGGTTTTCCGTCTTTCGGGCAGGCGAATTGATAGATCAGTTTTTTGACGCCGTTCTTTTCAATAGTGTAGGCGTTGGGCGGCGTAAGAGGGTTTGTCAGCATTGCTTTTAGTCTGGTTTTTGCCGGTTCCGGATGGCAGTCAAGGAGATTTGAGCCGATCAGGTCCAAGCCGCCGTATTTTTCAAAGGTTTTACCCGCTTTTCCGTTCAGCTCTGTTATTATTCCGGTCTCGTCGCAGACGGTTACGGCTATAGGCGCAGTTTTTATCCACTCGTTCATAATGGTTCCGTAAAGCAAAAAGCGTCGCCCGCTTTTTATTGATGTCATAATTATAACTTCTTTTTTATACAATATTCATTATGCTTGAAACCCCTTTGCTTAAACTTGTTTCAAAACGGCGCAGCGTGCGCAAATATAAGCCTCTGCCCGTGGAGAAGGAAAAACTCCTTATATGCCTTGAGGCCGCGCGTCTGGCTCCGTCGGCCTGCAACGCCCAGCCCTATAAATTTGTAGTCGTGGATGACCCGGCCGTCAAGGACAAGCTGGCCGCGGCCGTCTTCTCAGGCATCCATTCCCCCATCAAGTTTGCCGCGCAGGCCTCCGTCCTCGTAGTTGTCGTGTCGCAAAAAGGCAAGCTTTCCGCCTGGCTGGGCAACCAGGTGCAGGATACCAATTTTCGTCTGGTGGACATCGGCATAGCCGCTGAACATTTCGTCCTGGCCGCGGAGGAACAGGGGCTCGCCACCTGCTGGCTTGGCTGGTTTGACGCCAAGGGCGCCGCTAAAGCGCTGGGCCTGCCTGCCGGTTGCAAGGCCGAGGTTATGTTGAGCGTCGGCTACGCCGATGAGGCTCCCCCGGCCCGCAAGAGAAAAACAATGGAAGAAATATCATCATTCAACGGATATTGACCCGCTGACGGCTAATATGAAAAAAACAATCATTCTTTTCGCGCTTATCTTTATCCAGGCTTCAGGGCTTCGGGCCGATGAAGGCTGCGACAAGTCTTCCGACGCCTGCAAGCCGCAGATAAAAAAGGTGACGCCTTTCATGGCCGAGCTCCAAAAAGCGCAGGCCGCCCCATCGCTTAAACAGAGTGCAATTAAAGAGCCGTCGCTCAAGCAGGCAGGTCCTGAAGAGCGCCTCGCTGTGTCCACTGTCCCGGCAACCGCGCCGGTTGCGCCGATAGGGGATCAACAAACCGTGTCCCACCCAGCATGGCTGCTCGCGGGCGCGGGGCTGCTTATCGGGCTCTATTATTTTCTAAGAGAGACCCAAAAAAAAGGAAAGAACCGATGACTCTTAACCTCGATAGCTATAATACCGCTTCTACAGTGATGCACGCGGCTCAGGGCGCCGCCCTGCTGGCGCTCGGCTTTACTGAGGCTTACGCGTGGTATAAGCCCGGCGGACGGATCAGGTTCATCTCGCCGCTGGCGCTTCTGCTTAGCGGGGCCGGAATGCTGCTGGCTATGCTGTATTTTCTGGGTGGGTGGAGCGTTGAAAGCCTGATGTTCTCGCTGCAGCTGAAGAGCGGTTTCTATATATTCGTCTCCTTCGCCTGCTTTTACGCTTCGGCGGGTTTGAGTCAACTGACCTTCCTCTCATCGGAGGAGAAGAACCGCGGGTGGCATTATTTATTTTTGGCTTTTCTCGCCGTTATAGGGCTTCTTTACTTCGGAATGTCCAAGAAAGTTAATCCCGAGGCCGCTGTTGCAGTGGCCGCCGCCCATTCGGCGTTCGGTTTTACCCTGCTCGCAGCGGTTATCTTCAAATTGCTTAACGGATTCCGCCCCCGCAAGGGCTTTAGTCTGGCTTGGGTCGCCCTTATTCTCATAGCGTCTTTTCAGTTGCTCAGCTATAGGGAAGTTGAGGGCGCTTTTGATTTTCGCGTGGCCGGCCTGCAGGCTTCTCCTCAAATCTCTTCTCCGGCAGCCGTGTCCGGAGCCGTAAAATCCCGCACTATTTCCCTGGGCAAAAGTATCGTGGTAAATAAAAATGCCAAGATTACTCATCCAAAACGCGCTGGTAATTGATCCAGCGCGCAAGCTCGAAAAAAAACTAAACCTGTTTATAGAAGACGGGCTCATAAAGTCCGTGGGAGCCGGATATCCATCTACGGCCCGCGGGAGCTTCGAGATTTACGACGCTTCAGGCCTCTGGCTCATGCCCGGGCTTATAGATATGCACGTTCACGCCCGTGAGCCTGGCATGGAAACGGCGGAGGACCTTAAAAGCTGCGCCATGGCCGCCGCCGCCGGCGGATTCACCTCTATTCTGGCCATGCCCAATACGGAGCCGCCGGTGGATAACCCGGCGCTTATGCGCCGTCTGCGGGCGAAAGCCGGGGGCCTGCCGGTGAATGTGTATTTTTCCGCCGCTGTCACGCGCGGCCGCTCCGGGCGGAACCTCGCGGACCTTAAGGCGCTGAAAAACGCCGGTGCCCGGGCCTTTACCGACGACGGTGCCTGCGTGGCCGACTTCGGGCTTTTAAAAAAAGCTTTAAGGCTGGCAAAAATTTTAAAGACGCCGGTTCTCGAGCATGCGGAGTCATTAGCTTTGACCGGCTCCGGAGTTATGCACGACTGCGCGCGTGCGCGCCGCCTGAAAGTCCCGGGTATCCCGCGCGAAGCTGAGGTTTTCATGGTTTTGCGCGATCTGTTGCTTGCCGGCTCCACCGGCGGGCCTCTGCACCTCCAGCACCTGAGCTGCCTTGAAAGCGTGAGCCTTGTCGCCGCCGCCAAAAGGGCTGGTTTTAATGTCACGGCTGAGACCTGTCCGCACTATTTCACGCTTACCTGCGAAGATGTCAAAGACGCCGCCTTCAAGATGAAGCCGCCGCTCCGTGAGCGCGGCGACCGCGCGGCGCTTAAAAAAGGCCTGGCCGACGGAAGGATAGATGTTATAGCCTCAGACCACGCTCCACACCCTGCCGCCGAAAAAGCGAAGGGGCTTTTAAAGGCTCCCTTCGGAGTAATCGGCCTTGAAACCACGCTGGGGCTGGCCCTCACAGAATTGTTTTATAAAGGTTTAGTCTCCAGAATTCGCCTCGCCGAACTTTTAAGCGCTAATCCGGCCCGCATACTTGGCCTGAAAAAAAAGGGAGGATTGGCGCCAGGCATGGACGCCGATCTCACTCTGATAGATCCGCTCGCGCGATACCTGGTTCCCCCGCGTTTTTATTCCAGGTCCGACAATTCTCCGTTTATCGGCAGGCGGCTTAAAGGCCGCGCTGCCGCGACTATTATTGGCGGACGTTTCGTGTTTAGGGACGGACGTTTCCTTTAAAGGTGTTTTAAATGTAGAATTTAGCAGCGCTGATTATTACGCAATAACTTATAAGGCAATGCGCGTGTGGCAGCCGTATCGGAACCACGCTCATCAAACGGTGAAAATCCATGGGCTTTTTGTACCGGCAAATTTTACGCAAAATACTCTTCAACTTCGATCCTGAAACGGTGCATGACGCCGTAATGAAAAGCGTCAGCGCGCTGCAGGGCGTCGAGCCGGCGCGGATGATTTTAGAGCTGCTGATCCGGGTTAAAGAAATGCCCGTCACCGTGGCCGGCATCAGGTTTAGGAACCCCGTGGGTCTCGCGGCTGGTTTTGACAAGAATTGTGAGGCGCCGCTTATATTGGCCAAGCTGGGCTTCGGGTTCCTGGAGATGGGGACGATAACTCTTCGCGCGCAGAACGGAAATCCGCGTCCGCGCGTCTTCCGCCTGAGCGATCACCATGGCATAATCAACCGGATGGGTTTTAACAATGTCGGCGCTTACGAGGCCGCCAGACGGCTTTCTAAACTGGGGCCCGCGGGCGTGCCGCTGGGGCTTAATATCGGTAAAAACGCGGACTGTTCGCTGGAAGACGCGCCAAAGAATTATCTGGAAGCGCTCAAGGTTCTCTACCCGTTCGGAGATTATTTCGTCTTTAATATCAGTTCTCCAAACACTCTGCAGTTGCGGGTGCTGCACCAGAAAGAGCGCCTGGCGCGCCTGCTGGAACCCGCGCTTGATTTTATAAACAGCCAGCGGGTTAAAAAGCCGCTTTTCATAAAGATCTCCCCCGAACTTGAAGACGGGGATCTTTCCGGCCTGGTCGCAACCGCCGCGGAGCGGGGGCTGGGACTTATCGTCACGAATACCTCTGTCCGGCGCGATCATCTACACGCGCGCTGGCATTCCTATGAGGGCGGACTCAGCGGCAAGCCCCTGCGAGATATTTCCAACGAGATGTTGAAAAAAGTTTCCGAACTGGCGGCCGGGCGGGTGCCGCTGATAGGCGTAGGCGGAGTTTTTGACGGGCCGTCCGCGGCTGAAAAATTTAAACTGGGGGCGAACCTGGTGCAGGTCTATTCGGGCCTCATCTATGAGGGACCTTTCATGGTGAAGGACATCCTGAGGCATCTGGAAAAAAATCAGGCGGACTTGAAACGCCGGGCCAGGGGCCTTGGGCCTTGTTTAATGGCGCATTCGGAAAAAGCATGAGCAGAGCCAAATTAATAATCGCGCTGGACACGCCGGACCTTAAAACCGCGGCTGCCCTGCTTAAAAAACTCAAGGGTCTGCCGCTTATCTATAAGGTCGGTTCAAGTCTTTTCACGCTCGCCGGTCCCCGGGCGGTGGACCTGGTTCACAAGTGCGGAGGGAAAGTTTTTCTGGATCTCAAATTTTACGATATACCCAACACCGTCAGGAACGCTGTGGAAAGCGCGGAGCGCCTGGGAGTTTATTCCGTTTCCCTGCACCTATCCGGAGGGGCTAGTATGCTTGAGGCCGCGGTCTCGCTTAAAAAGCGGCCGCTGCTCTGGGGAATAACGGTGTTGACCAGTTTTGACGAAGAGAGTTTCGCCTGTTCCGGGTTTGCCGGAGGGATAGGAAAAAATATTTTACGCCTGGCCGCCTTGGGCGCGGAGAACGGCGCCGACGGCATCGTGTGCTCTCCGCTGGAGGCGTCCGCCGTTAAGGAGCGCTTTGGCAGGTCGCTTAAAATTATCACTCCCGGCATCAGGCTTGTCGGCGGGGCTGACGATCAGAAGCGCACTCTTACCCCCGCCGGGGCCTTGTCCGCGGGAGCCGATATGATAGTGGTGGGCAGGCCGGTGCTCGGCGCTCCTGATCCGGCTGCAGTCGTCCGTGAAATACTGGGGAAACTTGACAAAGCCGGTAAAGACTGAAAATCCTAAATCAGAGGTGACTTTTGCATGAACGCCCAAGACAAGAAATTTTACGGGCACCTTAAAAAGTGCGGAGCGCTGCTGGAAGGGCATTTTCTGCTTTCTTCCGGGCTGCACAGCCCCGATTATGTCCAGTGCGCGCTGGCGCTCAAAGGCCCGGCCAAGGCCGCGTCTATGGGAGTCGAACTGAAGAAGCGTTGGAAGGGCGCCAAGCCGGATCTGATCATATCGCCGGCGATCGGCGGACTGATAATCGGGCACGAGGTCGCGCGCGCTTTCGGAGTGGACTTTCTGTTTATGGAGAGGGATAACGCCTCAATGGCGCTGCGGCGCGGGTTTTCGCTGAGTGCCGGCGCCAGGATTATCATCGTGGAGGACGTGTTCACCACCGGCAAGTCTACCATGGAAGTTTTTGAAGCTGCCAAGAAGGCGCGCGCCGAAGTTCTTGGCGCGCTTTCGATAGTCAACAGAATGGGCGCCCGGTCTTTCTATTTTCCATCGGCGAGTCTTATAAAGCTGGACCTAACGGTCTACAGCCCGGCCGACTGCCCTCTCTGCGCTAAAAAAAAATCCCCTCTGATAAAACCCGGGTCAAGAAAGATATAACCCGAATTCCGGCTGAGAGATTCGGGTTAATGCGGCGGAGCGGTAATAATACGGCACGGCGTTTAGCGGAGGAACATGAGCCGGTCAAAGAAGAGGAGAGCCCCGGCCGCGATCAGTACGGCTCCGGCGGCTATCTCCACATGGCGCAGAGCGTTTTTGTACCTGGCAAGAAATGCGAAGAATCTGGCCGTCAGGAAAGCTGCCGCTATGAAGGGCACGGCCATCCCGGCTGAATAAGCCATCAGCAGTGACACCCCTTTACAGGTTTCTCCCGAAACCGCGGCCATGGCGAGTATGCCGGCCAGTATCGGCCCGATGCAGGGCGACCATCCAAGCGCGAAAGCGAACCCCATCAGCAGAGAGCCCATATACCCCCCGCCCAGTGTTCGCATCGAAAAGCGCTTGTGGTAATTCAGGGGGTTGAACCTGACCAGGCTGGTCATATGAACTCCCAACAGCATCATGACCACGCCGAAGACTTTTAAAAGAATCACCTTGTGGGTCGCCAGGAGGTCGCCCAGGGCGGAAGCGGCGGCTCCCATGGCCGAAAAAACCAGCGAGAAGCCTGCCACGAAGACCAGGGCGTTTAGTGTTACTTTTTTAGCGGCCACCCTGGAGTCGCCTTTCAGGAGAGCGCTTGCGGAGAATCCCGAGAGCATGGACAGGTATCCGGGCAGCAGTGGCAGGACGCAGGGCGTGAAAAATGACATAAGGCCCGCGCCGAAAGCGGTGAAGTATTGGATCATAATTTGTTTCCGCCGGTGCGCCTATTTTTTTGTTTTATCGGAAGTTTTAGATTTCTCTTCTTTCTTAAGCTCAATTTTAAAGATGTCTATCCCGCCGAAGCCTATGCTCTGGATGCGGAACAGGACGGCGCGCTTTTTCCCGGTCAGATCCCTGAAAACGGCCTCCATGATTTTTGAGTTGTTGGGCCCGGCGGAAGATGTTCTTAGAACCGTTTCCAGATTCAATTTAAGGATCCTGCCGGAAGTTCCCTCCTCCAGAAAAAAAGCTCCTTTTAGAATCGTGTCTTTTTTTACGTAATCCTGCACGAAGCCCGCCAGATCCTCGTCGGTTTCCTGGATATAGGCCTGCGCGTCATCCATATCCGCGGCCTCATCGGTCTTTGCGGTATCGGTAGAGAGCGCCGCTTCGGTTAGTTCGTTATCCGCCATGGAGTGAGCCTGCGGACATGTCAATAGCGTCAGTGCGCATAATGCGATTAACCTTTTCATTTTCCACCCCTCTTTGAATGCAAAATTATTTTCATGGGAGGCTTTTCCGGGGACGGCCAATGTGCCGTCTCCACATATCTCATTATTTCCCGCCAGCGACCCTGGCTTTTAAGTATAAAATCGCAGACTTCGCGCACTGCCCCGGCGCCGCCCTCTTTTTTTGTTATAAAGTGAGAGGCCGATTTGACTTCAGGCAGGGCGTTGGCGGGGGCGCAGGCGAGCCCGGAGCGCTTGAGCACTGGGATGTCGGTCCAGTCGTCGCCGACATATGCCACATTTTCCTCTTTCAAGCCGGTGTCTTTTAATATCTCTCTCAGCGGGTCAAGTTTGGAGAGGAAGCCCTGGTAGGCGTAGCTCATGCCTAAAGTCCTGGCGCGTTCCTCGGTGCCGGGCGACTCCCGCCCGGTGATGACGCCGGTGATGACGCCGAACTGGTTCAAAAGCCGCAGGCCGATCCCGTCCAAAGAATGGAAGGCCTTGAACTCTACCATCTCGCCGTTATGTCCGGGCAGATAATACATCTTGCCGTCGGTGAGCACCCCGTCCACGTCCATCAAAAGGATTTTTATTTTTTTAGCTCTCGCGATATTTTTCTTTATGTCCATAATGATTTCCGTCACGCTCTCGCTTTCCAGCGGTCCGCCAACTCCAATTCTTTTTTTCTGGAGGCGTAGTTCGCCGGCATCGGGCCCAGGTACTTTAAAAAGAACCAGTTGATGGTCTCTTCAAGCCACGCGTGCATTTCAGTGGAGCGCCAATCCAACGCCTTTTCCGCTTTTGAGATATCCACGATAAAATCCGAAGCTCCGGAAAAAGGCGAGGCTGCAAAGTCGAAACCGCCGGCTTTAAGCCATGCGTGGTCGGGGACCGTTATCCGGGCCTCTTTATGCAGTATGCGGGCGGAGATCTTTATGAAATCTTCCAGCGTTATAACGGTTGAATCGCCCAGGTTGAGGGTTTGCCCGTAAAGGTTATTGCCGTCAATGAGCAGCGAGAAGGCTCTGGCCAGGTCCTTGGAGAAAATATACCTGGCCGAGACCGCCGGGTTTGGCAGAATAAGCGGGCCGCCGTCGCTAAGCCGCAGCCAATAGGAATATGCGCGCAGGGTCGGATCGCCCGGACCGATGACTACCGGTGGCCTGATTGTTATGACCGGGAATTTTTTTTCCAGGAAAGAGTTTGTGAACACTTTTTCAGCCTCGTGTTTGGCGGTGGCGTAAGCGTAATAAGGCTTATCCTTTAAATCGGTCCTGACCGGAAGCAGCTCGGTCTGTATCTCTCTGAAAGGGGCGCAGGCTCCCTGCAGGGTGGAATATACCGAGGCTGAACTGGTGAAGATATATAGACCTGTTCTGCCGTTGAATACCCGCACGGCTTTTTGGGCATCGTCCGCCGTGTGGCAGATGTTATCGATGATTACGTCCCATGTCTGTGTGGCCATTCGGGTAAGGTCTATTTCCACGGTGCGGTCTCCGCGGCTCTGGATGATATCGAGAGGAAGGCCGTCTATGGGGCAGCGTCTCGAGAAGATTGTTATATCGTTGCCGCTGTCAAAAAGAAGTTTGGCGGTTTCTTTGCCGAAAAAGCTCGTTCCGCCTAATATTAATATCTTCATTGTGGTCGATCCGTGCGGTGTGTCGTGGCGCCCTTACGCATATAGTATATAAATTTTAGCCCTGGTGGTTAATCATATTGTGCGTTTTGCCCGATGCGGCGGGCCTGCCGGGGTCGTTGACCTGCTGGATTTTAATCGTATACGGTCTGATCAATAAAGGGAATGTGCGGTTAACATGGGTTAACCAGCGTTTCGGATCCCGCTTGTCGGGTGAAATGATTTGTTTCGTTCAACCTTTTAGTGTATAATCTTTTAGTTAACTGGTGTTAACATCGAGATTGTGCAAAGGATGGATTATGGCTGAAAAAAAAGAATTTCTTTCCTTACCAGAGGCGGCTATTATAATGGGCGTTTCACGCATAGCGGTATTCAAGAAAGTAAAGAAGGGGCAACTGGCGGCCATTCGAATAGGTCGTAATTGGGCCGTTCCCGCCGCCGCGCTTGAGCTGCCGGCGTTTGCCGCTCCGCGATCCGCCATTCCGCCGCCGCGCAAAGTTTTTAATAGCCCCCCCCAGCCTAGTCCGGCTATTATCGAAGAGCCGCCTCCGCGAAAGGATTCTATGGACGAGATGGGATGGGATTGAGCGCCAGTGCGTTCCATCGTGCGCCCGACGTTTGCCTTTTACCGCTGGAATTGATTAGAATACGCTAAAGGTTGTTTACGCCGCATACTCGGAGACTATTATGAAAAGAACATTATGCGTTTTTTCTCTGCTGACTTTATTATGCGGGCCCGCCGCTGCCGCCAATATCCTTTTCATCGGGGACTCTCACGCGGTCAGCCCCTTCGGCTGGAAAGTAGACGAACTGCTACGCACCGTGCCGGGGGCGAAGGTCGGAACCTACGGCAGCTGCGGCTCAATCTTCCAGTGGTGGGAAAACGGAAAAGTCACACCCTGCGGCTATTTTTTCAGGGACACCGCCGGCCGGACTGAGAAGGGTAAGACCGCCCCCACGCCTATTTTTGACGATCTTATGCGGGATATTAAACCCGACCTGGTGGTTGTGGAGCTTGGGGCCAATTACGCCGATGTACCATCCGACGATTTCATCGTGAATGATATGAAAAAGCTGGTTAAAAAGATTTCCGACTCCGGCGCAAGGTGCTTTTGGATAACCATGCCGGACGCCCGCAATGGCAGGGAAAAAATTCCGCGTGTGCTCCAGCTTACATACAAAGCTGTTACGCCTTTCTGCACCTACTTTGACAGCACTCTGGTGACAAAATATCCCGCAAAAGGCGGAGACGGGGTGCATTACTGGTTTCCCGCCGGGCTGCCAATAGCCAAAAGCTGGGCGGAAGCGGCTTTTGAATCAATGACGCCGCTTCTTCGAAAGTTGCCAGCCGGTAAAGAGTGATCGGTGCGGATAAGGTTTTCCGCACAGGCAAAAAGTATTCCCGCCGCTCAGCCCCCCGAAGCGATAAAAATTCAGGCGTTATTTGTAGGGGCGTCTGAGACGGCGGGCGGCCAAAACTTACATCTCCTCTAAAAAAAAGACGACAACCAAAGGATGGTTGTCGTCGTGTAAATATAAACCCCCGGGGTTTAGAATCCGCTATTTGCGCATCATGTTAACGATGAAGTTCCAGGTGTCAGTTGCCAGGGTAGAAGAGACGTAGTCCGATTTAAACCTTTCGCCCACGCGGTAGAGGGTGTTGGTTGACACGACGTAATTGGCGCTGTAGTTGGAGTCCCATTGGCCGTTCACGTTAAAGGATAGCTCTATCTTCTCAACTTCCACTATGTTTTGTGAGAGCGCGCTGGCCGGAGCAAAGATGAGGCCGTCGTTGCCGTAGCTGGTGTACTGCGACAGTTCGCCGCTGACATATCCGGTACCGTTCCATTCGGGAGTCAGCTTTATCTGTTTTTCCGCCGTCAGCGGGGCGGACCACTGTCCGTTAATTGCCGTCAGCTTATAGTAAATTTTCACATAGGCGTTCACGTGGTCGGCCCTGCCGGCCAGTAAGCCGGATTTCTTATATCCGATAACATACTTATAGCCGCTCTGCATCGTGTTCACTTCCACCAGAAGCGCCGGGCCGGCCGTTATGGCTACCGCGCTCTGGTTGTTGTAATCGAGGGGATAGGTGGAGGCGAAGGCCGCCGCACCAAGAAAGGCCACCGCCGCAATAAGCATAACTATTTTTTTCATTATTTCTCCGTGTTGCTTTTATATTTGTATACCTAATTTTATCAAAATGCAATCCGGGCCATAATAGGCTAAAGGCCTTTAAAATTCGGGCAAGAGACCCATGCCAGCTTAGGCCTTTTGCGAATATTTTAGACATGCGGGACGGATTTTATTGAAAAGTGTATAATAGAAATCATGACGCCGGACCAACAGGAACCCCAGGGCTCGCCGGAAGCGCCGAAGCCTCATAAGCGCCGCGTTCGCTATAGCGGCAGGAACCCGCGTAGATTTGAAGACAAATATAAAGAGCTCAACCCGGAAAAATACTCCGAGGATGTTGAGCATGTGATCGCGCGCGGCCGCACTCCGGCCGGCATGCACATCCCTATCTGCGTAAAAGAGATCCTTGAGATCCTTGACCCCAAGCCCGGTGAAACCGGTCTGGACGCCACGCTCGGCTTCGGCGGTCACGCGCTGGAGATTCTTCCTCGTCTCGCGCCGGGCGGAAGGCTTTTTGCCCTGGATGTGGATCCCATCGAGCTGCCACGCGCGGAGGCCCGCCTGCGGGGCCTTGGGTTTTCGGAAGAGATGTTTATCGCGCGGAGGATGAACTTCGCCGGGGTCATGGGGCTGACGCGGGAGGCTGGTGGCGGGTTTGACTTTATTCTCGCGGACCTGGGCGTTTCGTCCATGCAACTGGATAATCCCGGGCGCGGCTTCACCTATAAGTTTGACGGACCGCTGGATCTGCGCCTTAATCCGTCGCGGGGCGTTCCGGCGTCGGAACTGCTGAAATCGATAAGCGTGAAGGCGCTGACCGCTCTGCTGGCCGATAACGCCGACGAGCCGCACGCGGAAACCATCGCGCGCTCTATCAAGAGCAGCCTGGCGCCGATAACGACAACTACCCAATTATCGGACACCGTGCGCGCCGCGCTGAAAAAACTTCCTTCAAAGGAGACGGATAACGCGATAAAAAGATCGCTGCAGCGCGCCTTTATGGCGCTGCGCATAGGAGTGAACGAGGAATTGAGCGTGCTGGACCGGTTTTTAGAAGCGCTTCCCTGGTGCCTTAAACCGGGCGGGCGAGCGGCTATACTGTCTTTCCATTCAGGCGAGGACCGCAGGGTGAAGAAGGCATTCGCGGCAGGCGCGGCGGCCGGGATATACTCAGGCGTCGCGCCGACCTGCCTGCGCCCCTCTCCTGAAGAACAAAAGAAAAACTCGCGCTCTTCCTGCGCGAAGCTCCGCTGGGCTGTGCGCTCTTCGGCGCCGGCAAAATAATCGCAATATAAATGAACGGCAGGCTATGTCGCGCTTAAAAGTCGAAGTAGGCGGCCTCTTCTGCCACGGCGTTGCACCGGTTGCCTGAGGGATCGGTCATTTTGGTGCGCATGTAGCCACGCTCTCCCCAGGATTTTCCCCAGCTGTTGCGCAGGATCCAGACCCCTTTGCCGGGGGGCAGATCGCCGTTAGCGTCGAATGTCGCGCCCTCATTATCCCAGCCCACGATGTTTACCATGTGATCCAAGTGGCCGGAGACGCAGGCGTTGTAGATTCCGCCGGAGTAGCTTTCCCAGCGTCCGGCTGCCGCCGCGACGCCGATGGATATGGATTTGCCGGAGCTGGCCATATAGGATTCAATCTCCTGGACGGTCGGACTTTTTCCCTTTTCGCCGAGCATATACCAGGCGGTTATGCGCGCGGCAGACGGCAGGTTAGCGGGACATTTGCCTGCCCCCTGCTTATAAGGACAGGCCGACCAGAGTGGCTGGCCGGGGGTCACCAGATCGTTGGCCGAATCAAAGTAGCCACCCTTACATCCCGCGGCCTCGGTTGAATTGTCCACCATCCATTCCTGCGAAAGGCGTCCGGGATCTTTTCCCGCCAGGGCGTGCCCGTCGCGGTGAGTGGCCGTAAGGCTGAAAGCCCAGCAGCTTCCGCACGAGCCCTGGTTCTCTATCTGGGTCAGGTTCGGGCGCAGGTCCAGGGTGTTGGGGATCTTTATATCGTGGCGCTTGAAGTGTTTCCAGTATTTATCGGGAAGGTCTTTCCTGACAAAACCTTTAGCGTGTACGGCTCTTTCCGCGGATGATTGGAAAGTTTCGGCCGGAGGAACCTGTGGAGAGGCCGTGATTTCCAGCCCGGGCTTAAGGGTCTCCGCGGCGCCGTTAACTCCCGCCCCGTCAAAGTCCACGGTCTCGGCCGAAGCTATCAGCGCGCCGGATATTGACGCGAATATCGCGAATCCGATAAATAGTTTCTTAAGCATTAGCCCTCCGTTGATTTATTGCGAACGAAAACTTGTTTTAAGCCGAAGCCCGGCGGTTACTGAAGATATAATACCAAAAAAGGTTAACGGACACTCATGGCTCGGAAAGGTAAACCCGGATATACTATAATTTATTTGTGAAAATAAATTTATCGTCTTTATCCTTTTTAATGCTTTTTAATTCCGGAGTTTTCGCCGGAAGCCCTGTTTCTTTTGACCAAAAAAGTGCTCTCCGGGCTCTGACCGACAATGTGAAAATTGCCGTTAAGATGCCTGAGGCCGCCGCACGGAGCGGAGCCGTGTCCGGAGAGGCGCCCGGGTTCTGTATTTTCAGCGGCCCCTCCGGAGAACCCCTGAACGATGAAGCCGCTTTTAAAGCCGTCATTCGCGACGCGGATGTCGTTTTCTCCGGCGAGACCCATGACCGGATGACGGATCACCTGGCCCAGCTCGAAGCCCTCAAGGCGCTTGGCGAAGCGCGCGGCGAAAAAATAGCGGTCGGGTTTGAGATGCTGAACATGACGCTGCAGCCAATTCTGGACGATTACGCGGATGGAAAGATAAGCGAAGAGGAGTTTCTGCTGAAGTCCGGCTGGAAGGAGGAATGGGGGTTTAGCTTCAGCCTTTACAGGCCGCTTTTCGATTTTGTTCGCTCCAATAAGCTGAAGGCCCTGGCCCTAAACCTGCCCAAAAAAGTGGTGGCCAAAATAGCCCGCGCCGGGCTGGACGGGCTTTCCCCCGAGGAAAAGAGATATCTGCCGGCTAAGGTGGAGATTACAAAGAATGAGGCTTACATAAAATATATAAGGCAGGCTTTTGAAGGGCACGGCAATAGAGCGGGAGGAGCCGGAAAAAAAGGCATGGGGGACATGTTCACTTTTGAGAACTATCTCGCCGCGATGTGCGCCTGGAACGAAGCCATGGGGGCGCGCCTGGCCGATTTCCTTAACGCCAACCCCGGATTCGCGGGCTTGGTCATAGCCGGCTCCGGACACGTGATATACAACGCCGGAATCCCCGCTTCGGCGGGATCACGGACTTCCGGCCTGCGCGCGGTCTCATTTTATCCTAAGGACGCCGCCGTCTGCCCCGCCGCTTTCCCCGCCGACGACGCGGGCCTCGCGGATTATGTTTGGTACATGGCTCAATAACCGGCAGCCGGATTCCGCAGTTATATGAACTCCTTAAGGCAATACTTACTGCGGTTCAGGGATTTTCAGAAGAACGCCAGACTTTTTATTTACATCACATTTATCCTGGCCGTTTCGCAGAGCGTTTTCGGGTTGGTATATAATCTTTACATACTTAAACTCGGCTACACGAGGGAGTTCCTGGGCACGCTGGAATCCATCCCCGTGTTCGTGACCGCGTTCCTGGCCGTGCCGCTGGCGCTGCTTTGCGTCAATCTGCCGCTCAAAAAAAACCTGATAATCGCGCTTGGCATTGCCGCGTTTTCCGCTTTGGGCCTGGCTATCTTCCCCTCCAAAGCCATGCTGATATCGTTCAGGTTCCTCTCCGGTTTCGCCGGGGCTTTTATGGCCATAACAGCGTGGCCTTTGATGGCCAGGTATTCCACTGAAAAAGACCGAAACCTGGTTTTTAGCTTCCAGTTTGCCTTTTCAATGCTTGCGGGGTTCCTCGGCAACCTGATAGGCGGCGCGCTGACCGACTGGGCCGCCGTAATGCTCTCAGGCGGAGCTGAAAGCGCGGCGGCTTACCGCGTGACGATGTTGACCGGCGTGGCTGTGATGGCAGCGGCCATACTGCCGGTGTTTTATATTGAAGAACCGCTGCAAAAGGAGCGCGTTCCTATCAGGCTGGATCTTGGCGGCGTAAAACCTCTGGAAGCGTTCATGGTGTTCCTGCCCCAGATAATGATAGGCTTCGGCGCCGGCATGGTAATGCCATATGTGAACATTTTTTTCAAGACGGGATTCAATCTGCAGATCTCGAGCCTGGGATTTTATATGTCGCTCATGCCGCTTTCGATGGCTGCGGGAGGGTTTATCGGGCCGTGGCTGGTAAAGAAAAAAGGACAGGTGGGCGCGATGATAACGCTCCAGGCGCTCTCCATCCCCTTTCTGGCCACCATGGGCTTCTCCGGGCTGATCCTGCCGACGGTCGCGGCGGCTTTTATCCGCACCATGCTGATGAACGCCAGCTCGCCTATCTACAGCGTGTTTATGCTCTCGCGCTTTAAAAAGGAGGCGCATCCCCTGGCCAGCGCCATGTATACCGCGTGCTGGAGCCTGCTGTGGGCCTTAGGCGCCAAGCTTAGCGGCACCCTGCAGATGGACTTCGGTTTCACCATGTCGTTTCTTATCACGATTATCTGTTACTGCGCGGCCACACTCGTTCTATCGCGCTGCTTTCTCCGGGAAAACGGAAAAAGGACGCCCCCGGCCGGGAGGGGAGGCTTTTCGCCGGCGGCGGGCGCGACGGATTATTTGGCGGGAAAAGAAGAGATGGAGTAGAGCTGTTCAGCCTGAAAACTTCAGTTGAAGTTTTACGCCCGCATAGCGGGCGCCCATTCGGGAGGCATAGTCACGCATAAACCGCATAGCGGTTTTGCGCGACCCCGCCTCAGTGTTTTCGCTGCGCAGGAAAACACCTGCGGCCTTGCGGCCCGGACGCGAGGCATAATTATGCCTCGTTCTAAAGCCGGGCCTCACCTCGTCGGGCCAGGCGCGCATAACGCTGGGCCTTCCGCCCGCTTTGCTGGGAATCCTGCAGAATAATTCTGTTCCCTGATTTTATCAATGGGGTATACCTTGAACTGCAGGATTCAGGTTAGGAATTGCCGGCTACAGGAGTCAGAAGATCCCTTCCGTTGCGCAACTCGCGCGAATGGTCGTTGAGCCATTTTTTGCGGGCCTTGTAGTCCGGGCAGGCCTCGCCCACCAACCCCCAGAATTTTTTTGAATGGTTCATCTCCCTGAGATGGCAGAGTTCGTGTATCACCACGTAATCCAGTATCTCGGGGGGAGCGGCGGCCAGGCGCCAGTTAAAATTAAGATTCCTTTTTCCGGAACAGCTCGCCCACAGTGTTTTTTGGTCCTTAATAAAAACGCGGCCGTATTCCAGGCCCAGGGATGAACCGATGTTTTTTATGCGCCCCTTTATTATCCCCCCGGCCGTTTTTCTGCCGATGCCGGCGGCGTCAGAATCCGGACCGCCGTGCAATTTTGGGGCCGGGCGAATAGAGGGGTTGGGGGGGTTAGGGGCGGGCGCAAAATCAGTGCGGCGGCCGGGAGAAATGACGGGGCCTGTTACGCGCCTCGGCGTCGGTTCCCGGTGAAAAATCGCGGGGAGATCGCGCCGCAGATTTTCCAGGAACCCTATGACTTCTCGGCAGATATTGTTCATATTAACAAGGTGTCAGGTATTAAACAAAATATATCAAGGTTTTAGGTTACAGGCTGTAAATTCCACTGTGTCTGCAACCTGCCGCCTGTCATCTGTTGCCTATTCTAACATGAAATAAGCTGCACATCGAAAGGAATTTCGTTCAGGACCAGGTTCAGAGACTTGCCGGAAGCCTCGCCAAAAACATGCGTGGATTCTTTAAGGGCGGCGGTCCACCGCTCAAAATCCCCTTTAGGCCACGCCCAGATTTCAATCTTATCGCCTTTTGGGATCTCTTTTTTTATGACTTCCCTGAAGCGTACTCCGTCTTCCGGGCTCTCCCTGAGCGCCACAAGTCTGGCCGCGCGCAGGCGTCTGGCGACCTTTGTCAGCTTGTTGACGGCCACGGTGCCGCACTCTATCCAGACATCCACGCCCCCCGCGTCGTTAGTTATCAGCAGATCCGGATAAAAACCTATATCAATTACGGCGGGATGGTTTGGGCCGGCCTCCAGAGCCGGCTCCCGGTCAAAAAACAGTATCGCGGCCGCGAGCCGCAGCGCCACATGCTCCGTGGTCTCCTCTTCTTTGGCGACGAGCAATATGCGCCTGCTCCCCCCGTTTATATTAAGTTCGCATCTGAGAGTCATAGTTCCTTAATTCTATAATTTATGCGGCCCGGGTGTCGCAAAAAATGAACCGCCGCCCCGTCACGGCGGCTCAACACCTGTCTTTTTTCTTTGCCTCATCCCCGCGCATATTTATACGCTTAACGACCACTTGCCGTTTACATATATATATGTGCCAGCCGCTTTTCCGCCGCCGGTATAAAAATTATTAAATTCCGTCCCTTTCGTCCCAAGAGCGGTAGATTTTCCCTGAGTGTTTTCCCAGATGGCGACATTGGAACCAATTGTGATTTTTGTTATTGCGTTGCCGCTAAACGCGCCGTCATTTATTTGCGATATGTTAGACGGCAAGGTGACTTCGGTAAGATTGTTGTTTGTAAACGCCGCAGCGCCGATAATTGTTAATCCCGCGCCAAAATTTACAGCGGTTAATTTATTGCCGTTGAATGCGTTTGCCCCCAGTGAAGTTACACTGTCAGGGATATCTATAAAAGTCAGCGCATTGCTGTGAAACGCGTTACCACCTATCGTTATTATGGAGTCCGGTAATATTACGCTGGTCAGCTTTTCCCATGTGTTTGTTAAGTAGCCATTAAAAAACGCGCTTTGGCCTATTGTTGTTACAATTGTGCCGGCAATTTCCCCCGGGATTATCAAATCTGTGCCGCCGCCGCCGTTATAACCGCCGATCTTTCCGCCGGTTATGATAAAAGTGAAATATTCCGCAGGAGTAGGCTGAGGAGCGGGGTGGGCCGCGCCAGTCCACTTGTGTATGCTGCAGCCCATGCTAACCGGGGAGGAAGTTGAAATCCACACATAATAACCGCCTGCCGTACACACCGGGACCCTGTCTAAGTACCGCGCCTGATAAAGGGCGCTCAGAGACGCGCTGGACTGGCCGTCGTGTTCAAACTGATAACGCTCTTCGGCCCGCTCCATGATAACCCGGTTTACCTCGCATTGAGAGGTCTTTGATTTTAAGATAAAATCCGCTATTTTAGGGGCGGCTTTTACCGCGAGAACAGCAGCAATAGCCGCGACCACCATCAGCTCAATCAGTGTATATCCCGGTCGGCGCGCGCCGGGCGCTGTGTTTTTTACGGCTCTGCGCCTGTTTAGCTGAGTGAAATCTGCGGTAAACATAATGATTATTGTTGATGCCTATAAAGTTGCAAATATGCGCTTAGCGCGGGGCAAGCAATTGACTATGCTATGTGGGCGACAGAGCCTGGGGCCAACCTGTTATGGTTCCCCTACTTTCCCAGTTTTAGCGTCATGCGGCAATTGGGGCAATCGAAATCAAGACGGAACAGCCGCCCCTCTTCGTCCTCGAGAAAAAGCGGTTCAGCCTTTCCCCCCTTGCCGTCCGTTTTGGGGCACATGTTCAGCCTGAGACGCAGGCAGGACTTCATGGTCATAAGCGGCCTGTCGCCTATCTCGGCGCCGAACTCCGCCGCCCGCTCTATTTCCTTTACGCCGTGCCGCTTGTAGAATTCCACGGCTTTCGCGTTCAGGATATTGGCCGTAAAGTCCAATTCTTTAGCCGGATATTTGTGAGAAGTCTTTTTGAAATTAACTTCCTGCCGCTTATACGCTGAAATCCGCGAAGCGTCAAGCTGCTCAAGCACCCTGCGCCGCAGGTCGTTAAGGACGCTGACGGGGATGAAATATGGGGAGGAGAGTTCGAGCTCCAGAGCCTGAAGGTAAAACCCGGTCTCGCCTATCTTTGAGAGTTGCCTTTTTATCGTCTCCAGCGCCGCTTCGGGCTTTTCGGCCTTGGTCTTACCCGGCATGCACGAGATCCCGGCCTTAAAGCCTTCTTCGTCCGCCGCAGTAAGCGAAAAGCCTTCGGGCGTTTCGGAGAATTTCAGCCTGACTCCGAGCTTGCGCGCTGACTTTACCCGTTCCAGATCGCGGTTAAATTCCCGGTCCATATTGCGGTATATGAGCGTTCCCTCGGAGATCCCGCGCGTGCTCACCGGCATAACCTTGCCGGCTGCGACGATGTTGACATGGGTTCCGCCCAGTACGCCGCGCTCGTCAAAAAACGAGATGCCGTCGCCGTTATGGAGTGATACTCCGCCTTCCACTCTGAAAGACTTAGTGTCAACTTTGACCGCCCGGCCGACAAGCGCGCCGATAAATTTAGGGGTGTCCGGCGCCCCCGTGTCCGCGCTTGCCCCGTCCAGAAGATATTCCGTATAGCCGCGGTTGAAGCTTTTGTTTAGATCCGGAGTGAAATCGATAAACGACCTGCCGGCCGAACTCTTAGCCAGCTTTTTGCGCGCCAGCACCTTGTCCAGCTCCCGGCGGTAATAAGAGACCACATTCTTCGCGTAGTCAGCGTCCTTCAGCCGCCCCTCGATCTTTAGGGAAGTTATCCCGGCGTCCAGCAGGTCACCCAGGCGCTTTGAAAGATCCAGGTCTTTAAGCGACAGGAGGTGCTTGTTCTTAACAAGCTCCCTGCCGGAGCCGTCCTTAAGCGTGTAAAGTTTGCGGCAGGGCTGTGCGCATTCGCCTCTGTTGCCGCTCCGTCCGCCCAAAGCGTGGCTCAGGTAGCATTGGCCCGAGTATGAAACGCAGAGCGACCCGTGCGCGAAGAATTCCAGCTCCGCCTTCGTTTTTGCCCTTATCGCCCTTATTTCCACGAGGGTAAGTTCGCGCCCCAGGATGATCCTCTTGAAGCCGGCCTTTTCCAGAAAGAGGACTTTTTCCGGAGTGATGTTGTGTGTCTGCGTGCTGGCGAAAAGCGGAATAGGCGGCAGGTCCAGTTCCAGCAGGCCCATGTCCTGTATGATGACGGCGTCGGCGCCGGCTTCCCAGAGGCGGCCGATAAGCTTCCGGGCGCGTTCCAGTTCAAGATCCGTGAGAACGGTATTCACGGCGGCGTAAACTTTTGCCCGGTATTTATGCGCATAAGCGGCGAGCTTTTCTATGTCGTGGAGGGTGTTGGCCGCCGCGTGACGGGCGCCGAATTCTTCAGCTCCGATATAGACGGCGTCGGCTCCGCAATTTACTGCCTCGGCGCCCGCTGAAAAATTCTTTGCGGGCGCCAGCAACTCTATTTTTTTTGTATCCATAAAGGGTCTTTAATCGTAAAGCGTAAAGCGTAAATAGTAAGCGATTCTGCCTATGGCTTATAGCCTAAAACTTATGGCATATTTTCCGCCTATGGCGGATTGTTAGCGTGAAGCAATCAATATAAATATTACGCTTTACGATTTGTGATTTACGCCCCCATTGGCCTCGGCGTAATCGGCGTCTATCTTATAATACTCGTAGGTGGTTTTGGCCACGCTTGAGATAAAGCCCTTGGCGCTGGAATAATCAGGGACATTGCTGGTCAGCACCGCTATGATATAGTCGCCGCGCGGAGAGAACACTACGCCCACGTCATGGCAGGACTTGCGCAGCAGGCCGGTCTTGTGCCCTATCTCCCAGCCTATGGGAAGCCCTTTCCTTAGCCGGCTGCGGCTCTTGTTGTGCTTGAGGACATCCAGCATGAATTCACTTAAGTTCCGGTCCACCATCTCGCCTTTATAGATGCGCTCCATCAGCATGGCCATCTCGCGGGCGGTGGTGTAATTTTCCCGCTCAACCCGGCTGGAAGTCAGGCTGAGCCCCTCCGGGTAGATCTTGGTGTAAATCAGGCCAAGCTCCGAAAAAGCCTGCTGAAAATAGCTGATGCCGGCGTAATCTATGAGCATCTTTGTGGCGGTGTTGTCGCTCTCGGTGATCATTTTATAAATGATCCGCATGACGCTAAGGCTTGTGCCGTCGCGCGCCCATTTAAGCGAGCCGGAGCCGCCGGTCCTGTCGTTGCGGGTCAGCTTTATCCGCGTGTCCAGAGAAATTTCGCCGCGCTTTATCATCTCGCAGGTCGCGACCATGATAGGGACTTTTATAAGGCTTGCCGAGGGGAAAAGTTTATCGGGATTGTACTCCCACACTTTGCCGGAGTTAAGGTCCTTTATATAAATGCCCACATGCCCCGTGTAGGCGTAAGCCAGATTCTCCAGAGTCCCCACCATAGCGACCCACTCCGCGTCTTTGATAGGGTTCTCTACCGCCCGCCTGCGGAAAATATCTTCGGGGGGCGGGTTCAGCTTGTTGAGGATATGTCCGCCGCCCCTGTACAGAAAGAACCCGAACAGCGGCAGAAAAAGAGTTAGGAACAGGCGGCGCCTCCCGCGGGCGCGCGCGGCAACGGCGGGGTCGACATGCGCGTGATGGTGCGCTACATGCTGGTATTGATGATGCGGGGGCTGGAAGTCCTTCACGCTTGCTCCGGGCCGTTAAATAGTGCGGCGGATGGCTATTCCACGCCCAGGTCGAGATTCTCTCCTGAGCCTTTATAATCGACTTTAACAGTTCCGCCCTTTTCAACCTGTTTGGTAAGAAGGAATTCCGCCAGCGGGTCTTCCAGAAGGCGCTGAACCGTTCTGAGAATGGGCCGCGCGCCGTAATTCGGATCAAAACCTTTCTGTATGAGGTGGGTTTTGGCTTCCTTGGTAATTGTGAATTTTACGCCTTTAGCGTCCAGCTTCTTGCCGACCTTCACTAGGTTCAGTTCCAGGATCTTTTCCATATCCACTATCGTCAGCGGCTTAAAGACGATAATTTCATCTATGCGGTTGATGAATTCCGGATTGAACACGCGCTTAACCTCGTCCATAACGGTGTCTTTCATTTCGCGGTAATCTTTCGCGTGGTCTTCCTTGGGCGTGAAGCCCAGAGATTTGCCCTTTGAGATGAGGCGGGCGCCGACATTTGAGGTCATAATGAGGATGGTGTTCTTGAAGCTCACCTTGTGGCCCAGGCTGTCGGTCAGCGTGCCCTCGTCCATGATCTGCAGAAGAATGTTGAACACATCCGGGTGCGCTTTTTCTATCTCGTCCAGCACGACCACGGAATAAGGCTTGCGGCGCACGAGTTCGGTCAGCTTGCCGCCCTCCTCGTAGCCCACGTAGCCGGGGGGCGCGCCAATCAGGCGCGAGACGGAAAACTTTTCCATGTACTCCGACATGTCGATGCGGACCATGGCTTCCTCGTTGCCGAACAGGAAATCGGCCAGCACACGGGCCAGCTCGGTTTTGCCCACGCCGGTGGGGCCGAGGAAAATAAAATTGCCGATGGGACGCTTGGGGTCTTTCATCCCTGTGCGGCTGCGCTTAATTGCCTGGGAGACTATGGTGACGGCTTCGTCCTGCCCTATCAGCCGCTGGTGTATCTCACCCTCCATATGCTTTAACTTTTCTATTTCGCTCTCGGTCATGCGCGTTACCGGTATGCCGGTCCACTTGGAGGCTATTGAGGCGATGTCGTCCTCGGTGACTTCCGGGACCACCTTGTCGCGGCCGTCGCGCCATTTCTTTTTGCCGTCCTCCAGCGCTTTTTTAAGCTCCTTTTCCTTGTCGCGGAGCTTGGCGGCCTTTTCGTACTCCTGGCCATAAATGGCGGCGTTCTTGGACTTTGTAACCTCTTCTATGGCTGCCTCTTTTTCTTTAAACTCGGACGGGGCTATGGAAAGCTTAAGCCTGGCGCGGGAGCCGGCCTCGTCCAGCAGGTCGATGGCTTTGTCCGGGAGAGCCCGGTCGGTGATGTATTTGTCTGAAAGCTGGGCGGCCGCGATGATGGAGGCGGCGGAATATTTACACTTGTGGTGAGACTCGTATTTTTCCTGAAGCCCGCTGAGGATCTCTATCGCCTCTTCGACTGTCGGGGGCTCCACTATGACCGGCTGGAAACGGCGCTCAAGCGCGGGGTCGCGCTCGATATATTTACGGTACTCGTCAAAAGTGGTTGCACCTATGCACTGCAGTTCGCCGCGCGCCAAAGCCGGCTTAAGCATGTTGGAGGCGTCTATGGCGCCCTCGGCGGCGCCCGCGCCGATGACGGTATGCAGCTCGTCTATAAACATGATAATGCTGTTTTTGGCCTTACGGATCTCTTCTATGATGCCCTTCAGGCGCTGTTCGAATTCGCCACGGTACTTTGTGCCGGCGACGATGGATGCCAAATCCAGGCTGAGCAGCCGTTTGCCTATAAGCGTGTCTGAAATCTCCCCGGAGGCTATTTTCTGGGCGAGGCCTTCAACGATGGCGGTCTTGCCGACGCCGGGCTCTCCTATCAGGACGGGGTTGTTTTTCGTGCGGCGCCCCAAAACCTGAATGACGCGGTCCATCTCGTTGGTCCGGCCGATTACGGGATCCAGTTTCCCCTCTTTGGCCATCTGGGTCAGGTCGCGGGCGAACTCATCCAGCGTGGGTGTCTTGGTTTTGCTCTTCGTGGCGGCATGATGAGTCGTTTTGCTCTGGGCGGTTTCCTTCTGTGTTTCCTTCTGGTCCATCTCTCCTAGGATGCTGAGAACTTCTTCCCGCACGGTCTCAAGCTTCAGGCCCAGATTTTCAAGAACGCGGGCGGCCACGCCCTCCTCTTCCCGTATGAGGCCCATTAAAATATGCTCAGTGCCGATGTAGGAATGGCTCATGTGCTGGGCTTCCTCAACGGCGTATTCCAGAACTTTTTTGGCGCGGGGCGTGAAGGGTATCTCACCTAAAAGCATCATATTGTCGCCGATGCCCACGATCTTCTCTATCTCCGCGCGTACTTTCCGCAGGTCAGTGCCGAGGCTGGCCAGGACCTGTGAGGCCACGCCTTCGCCCAACGCTATCAGGCCGAGCAGGATATGTTCGGTGCCGACATAGTCGTGATTAAGGCGCTTAGCCTCTTCCTGCGCTATCAGTATGACCCGCTGTGCCCTTTCGGTAAATCTTGTCCCCATGTCAATTCCTCCATGGCAAAGTAGAAAATCAGTGTAAATGTATCAGGTAAAACTGCCGCTGTCTGCGGCCTGACGGCCCTAATCTGTCCGCCATATATAACTATAATATTCGGCGCGATAAAGACGCGCGGAATTTATATTATGACACAACGGCGCTTCAATTTCAATATTCAGCGGGGCCTCAGGCTCCCCGGACCTTTATTTTGAAGCCCTGCACGGCAACTACCAGCACTTCGGCGTTCTCCGCGAGATCGCCGGAAACACTCTCGGCTTCCCAAAGCTCGCCTTCAACCAGCACCGTGCCTTTCGGGGTCAGGGCGCTTTTGGCTAGCCCCTTCTTGCCGGCAAGGCTTTCTATGCCGGTGACCACTTCGCGCAGCTGCGCCTTGATGACGATCCAGGCGAGGATGGCCGTTACGGCCACTAGGGATATCAGAGTCGAACCGAGAATATGCATAGAGATGGCAAGCCCTCCCAGTGACGGATTATTGAAAAGCATCAGCGAGCCCAGGATTATGGAAATGACGCCGCCCAGAGTGAGCAGACCATAGCTGAGAACTTTTATCTCGGCGATGAAAAACACAAAGCCAAGGAGTATCAGCAGCACGCCGGCGAAGTTGGCCGATAGCGTCTGAAAGGCGTAGAAGCCCAGCACCATTGACACGGCCCCGACAACGCCAGGCAATATCAGGCCCGGATTGTAAAGTTCTATAAATAGTCCGGCCGCGCCCAGGCTCATCAGGATCATGGCGATATTCGGGTCGGCGATGGTGGCCAGCAATCTTTGGCGCAGCGTCTGGCTGACGGTCTCCACCCGGGGCGTTCCGATCTTTATGAGGCCCAACTCCGGCAGAACGCGGCCGTTTATCTTTACGAAAAAATCAGCCATGTTTACGGCTAGGATATCTGTGACGCCGGCTTTAAGCGCCTCCTCCGCGGATATTGAATCGCTTTTTGTGACGGCATTTATCGCCCACTCCACGTTGCGCTTTTTCTGCTGGGTAATTGATTTCATGTAAGCCGAAGCGTCGTTGAGTATCTTCGTCTCCATCGGGCCGTCACCCTTTCCTTCCTTGGTGCCGCCCACTGAAGGAATGGAGGCGAGCATCACGGGATGCGCCGCGCCTATATTGGTGCCGGGCGCCATGGCCACGATATCGGACGCCATCGCTATAAATACTCCGGCCGAAGCGGCGCGCGCGCCCTGCGGGGCAACATAAACCGCGACCGGAACCTTGGAAGCCAGAATCTTTTTAATTATATTGCGCATAGAGCCGTCCAGCCCGCCGGGGGTGTCCAGTTGCACTACGACAAGGTCGAACTTATCGCTGTTGGCTTTGTCTATGGCGTTATTGATGAATTCGGAGGCCGCCGGAGTTATTATGCCGGAGTAAGGCGCGGCCAGGACTGTTTTTATTTCGTAAATATTGACCGGCTCTTTTGCCGCTTTAGCCAAAAGGGCGGGCGTTGCCGGCTGTTTAGCCGGGCAAGCCGGTGAAACGAAAGCTAAAATAACCAATGCCAAAATAGCCAAGCCTGACGTCTTTTTAAACATAGCCACCTCTTCCGCGAAAATTATCGCTGCTTAATTATACCTCTTTGCCGGGCGCTCCGGCGTTGGGCGTTTTTTAATTTGTTACAATATCCGCGCGGGGAGTTATGACAGAAGAAAAGACCGGCATATTTTCGGTAATCGCGGCGGAAGAGCGTCTGCCGGATTTCATATTGGCGGCAAAAATAATTTCCGAATCGCGCGGCATTAACCGCGACGACGCCGGCCGCATCGCCAGGCACTCCTGGGGCTTCCTCGGCGAGAACCTGAGCGGGGCCAGGGCGGATGAGCTTGTGGAGCGCTGCGCCCTTTACGGGGTAAAGGCAGTAAAAATGGCGGCCGCGGATTTGGCCGCGCTTAAGCCACCGCTGCATATCAAAAAAGCAGTTTTCGCCGGCGGCATCTTTAGCTACACCGACGGCAACGCTTTGGCCGGCACCGCCGAAAAGGACGACACTCTGATCATAGCCGCCGCGCCGGTTAAAGATGAGACGATAAAAGTGATTAAGACCACCGAGGGCCCGTCCGGACAGGAGCGGGCTATAAGACTCGGCATAATGGCCGTCACCGGCCTGCCCATAGGCCTGGGGAAAACTAAGGAAGTAAAAAAAGAAGTAAAAACTTCCGATTTGTCTTTTTATATGGATATTGTTTTAAAGACGGACCGCCTGCGCCTTGGCTCGAATGATTTTGATTTTTCCTGTCTGAGAGAAAAAAAGACCTATTCCAGCCAGACCAACTTCCGCCTTATGTGCGCGGAATTAGCGGCCTTCGCGCCTCGCGCGCTGAAGAACGCGGGCCTCTCGGCCATTCTTGAAAGCCGGCCGCTCGCGCTACTGCCCTACGATACGATAGACGATTTTGAAAAAGAAACCCTGCGCCTTTCCGCCCTCGCGCGCTGACCGCGGGGAATATTTTGGTAATATTAAACTATGGCTGAATTGAAACCGGAATTTTCCCCGGCCCCGGGCTCTTTTGAAGAGAAATTCGTGAGGAGCGGAGGACACGGCGGGCAGAACGTGAATAAAGTCTCCACCGCCGTGCAGCTCCGCTTTTTTCCACGCATATCCGGCCTGCCGCCTGCGGCGGTTGAGCGGTTGAGGCAGCTTGCCGGCTCAAAGCTGACCGCGGACGGCGACATACTCATAGTCGCCAGTGAGTACCGGACCCAGGAACAGAACCGCCAGGCCGCGCGCGTCAGGCTGAACGAGCTGATTCAGCGCGCTCTGCGCCCCCCCAGGCGCAGAAGGCCCACAAAACCCTCTTACGGTTCCAAACAGCGCCGCCTTGAAGGAAAAAAACGCCGGGCCGGCGTAAAGCAGTCGCGGCGCGGCGAAGATTCTTTTTAGGATTGCCAGGTTACCAGGCCGGGAAAACGCAGCCGTCGCCGCCGGAAAGTATGCAGATGTGGGTGTTTAAAGGTTTGTTTTTTCTCTCATGCAGCCCGCGAGCGAGCTCATTAAGCCCGGATTTATCTGCAAAAGCGGAAAGGCTGTACGGATCTACCGCGAAGATCACTCCGCCGCAGGCGCAGCCGTATTCTTTGCGCGAACTCTTCAGCTGCCGCGCCTTCTTGTTATATTTCAACTCAAGATAATCCACGGGCTTTTTGCCGAATTTTCTCAGCGCCCCAGAACTGTCAGCCAGATACGCCACGGAGGTAAGATCTTTTGTGGTTTGGATGCAGCAAACCTCGAACACATAATCCTTCCCCTTCCTGGTCCCGCGGAGGTCCGCGGTTTTCTTCGCGCTAGTCCCGATCAAATTTAAATCGGTAAAGCCTTCTGCGGCAAGAAAGATGGCGGCCCGTATCTCGGCCAGCGCGGACTCGAATCTTGCCGGAGATTTATTATTTTTATTAAATCCGGTGGCGAATAGGACATCTTCTTTTGAACACGCCAGTATGACGGACCCGTCGGTAAGAATCCCGTCCAATTCTCTGATCACTTCGCCGGCGTTTTTTCTGAGCGCTGTCTTCAGTGAGGATCTCAGGCCGCCGCTTATAATATTCGAGCAGTATTGTTTTACGTCCGCCGTCAGGCCGGACGACTTTATAAGTTTTAAAATTTCAGATTTGTTCATAAATAAAGCCTTTCCCCCGGCATGAGGGAAAGGCTACAGCGAACTCCGCTTTCTTACGCCTGGCTACGCAGTTTTGCGACGTATGAAACATGGAACTTCTTCATATTGGCTACCAGGGCGCTGATGTCTTCCTTCGGTGGCAAAAAAGTGGTGCGGAAGTGAAGCGTGCCCGGCCTCTGTCCGAACCCTGAGCCCGGCACCACGCAGATGCCGGTTTCTTCCAGCAGTCTAAGGCAGTATTCAGAATCCAGGCCCGCCTCATATTTGAGCCTCGCCTCCGGTGTCAGTCTGGCCAGTTCAGCGCCGTTTTTGCGCGGGAGCTCGAATTTTACGAAGGCGTACATCGCACCCTGCGGAATATCGGTTTTCATTCCCGCTATCTCATTTAATCCTTTGCCGAGTATCTCGGCCTTTTCTTTCAGGTCGCCCAGGATGGCGTCGCGCTCGCGGACGTACAGCTCGTAGCTCGGCGAACCCTTCTCGGGAGGCGTCACCATCAGGCCGGTGACCACCTGTCCGGCCACGTTGGAGCAGAGTCCGATAGACTGCAGCTTTACTAGTTCCGCGTAGACGTCGTCCGGCATATTCCTGACTTCAAGATAGCCGCCCCTGTGGCCGCATTCTCCGAGGAACCCTTTTGAAACAGAATGAAAACTGAAAAGAGTGACGTCCTTTTCCCCGAGCTCATGCAGCACTTTCGCGAATGAGTGGAATTTAAGATTTTCGGCGTAAACATTTTCCTGATAAACCTCGTCGGCCAGGATCGACAGGTCGTGCTTTTTGGCGAAGCGGATGACCATCTCGATATTCTCTTGCGAAAGTACCGCGCCCGTCGGGTTTCCGGGGTTGATCACGGCTATCGCGACAGGATTGACGCCGTTCTTTTTAGCCGCGGCTATACTGTCGTTCAATTCCGTCTCGCTCAACTGCCAGTTGGCGTCTTCATCCAGAAAATAATTTATCTGCCTGGCCCCGTATAAGGCGATAGTGGCGCTGTAGAGGGGGTACTGCGGGATCGGGATCATATAACCGTCATTTTCTTTATTGGTCAGCATAGTGAACGCCGCCTGTACGCCCTTTGAGGCGCCGTCGGTGAGCAGTATGCGGTTCATGTCCACGGGGATGTTGTCCCGTTTGTTGATGAAATCTGCGACGGCCTTGCGGATGAAAGGAAGTCCCGCGCTCTGAGTATAGGCGCCCAGGCCGCTCGGATTTTTTTCCAGGATCCGTTTGGCCCGGTCAAGAACGTCGGCTGGGAAGATGCTGCCCGCTTCGGGGCGGGCCAGCAAGGTCGGGTACTCCAGCAGGCTCAGGACCTGGCGCGCGAAGGTGAGAGGTTTTTGTTTAAGCGCCTGCGGATTGCCGATATTGCAGTAAATTATTTTCCTGCCCTGTGCCTCCAGCTCATGGGCACGGTTGACGATCTTGCCCCTGACGGCGTAATGAGCTTCAAGCAGTTTTGAATTAACATTGTGAAGTTTTATCATAATTGCGAATTTCCCCGGGCCCAATGGCGGGCGGTCAGGGCGTCAGCGCTTTTGTAACGGCTGTCATGAAGCGCGTAACTTCAAAAGGTTTGGAAAAATATTCGGTTATGCCTGAATTTTCCAGTTTCTCATCCGCGTCGGCGGCTCCGGTCACCAGCAGGCTTTTGGCCCCCGAGCGTTTTTTTTCAAAAATTTTTATAAGCTCCGTGCCCAGGCCGTCCGGGAACATGAGGTCGGTCACAAGCAAATCATAATGATTGGCCTCAATCAGACTCGCGGCCTGTGTGAAGCTCTGGGCCGTGGTCAGGGTGTATTTATCCCCGGTGAATATCCGGGCGTAAAGTTTAAGAATGCTTTTATCATCGTCCGCCAAAAGTATTTTACTGGGCATACAGTTCCTCCGCTGTGCCCCCCCGCGCCGCCCGCTGATGAAGCGGAAAACAGCGCCCATTGATTCAAGTGTAACATAAGTTACATAGCAGTATAAGAGGCGCGAGGCCCAGCCGCCGCGAGGCATTGGGCCTAGCCGCCGCTGGGCCTAAAAGGGAAGCGGAATGGTATATTAAAAGCGTCCGGGCCGGATTTATCGGCGCTCAAAAATGCTTCTTTCACAGGGTCAGGAGGCTTCGGCCCCGGCCGTTAGCTGGCCGCAGGCGGCGGCGATGTCGGAACCTTTTTCGCGGCGCAGATGCGTGCGTACCCCGGCCGCCATCGTTATCTTCTGGAACTCTTTGGCCTTTTCCATACGCCCCGGCCTAAGATCTGTTCCACCCGGATTAGGATTATACATTATCAAATTCAGCTTGCAGCTTACGCCTTTGATCAGCTCCAGCAGCTTTTGGGCGTCCTGCGGGGAATCGTTAAGGCCGTCAAAGAAGATATACTCAAAAAAAACAGATTTGCCGGTTTTTGAGCAATAATACCGCGCGGCCGAAATGATATCGGGCAGGGGATATTTGTTTTCCATGGGCGTGAGCTCCGCCCTTTGCTTTTCCGAGGCCGTTATTATGGAGATGGCTAGTTTGATCCCGAGGTGAGACTCCGCCAGCTCTCTGATCACGGGAATGACGCCTACCGTTGAAACCGTAATTTTACTTTGCGGAAAATTGTGCCCCTTGTTGTCGGAAAGTATCAGGATGCTTTTTTTAACATTGGACCAATTTAGAAAAGGCTCGCCCATGCCCATAAATACCACGCTGTCCGGCGCGCCGCCGGCCTCCCGCCCGCACGCCGCGAATTGCGCCAGTATTTCCGACGGCTTGAGATCACGCTTCAGGCCCATCCCGCCCGTCGCGCAAAATCTGCAGCCGCAGGCGCATCCGGATTGGGAAGATATGCAGACTGATATCGTTTCTTTATTGAACAGGATTACGCTCTCGGCGGTCGCGCCATCGTGGAACCGGAAAAGCAGTTTGACCGTTTTATCTGTTTTTGAGACCCGGCGTTCCGGCGCTGGCGTTTGCGCGAGAGAATATCTGGCGGAGAGCTTGCTCTTAAGCTCGTCCGGAATGCCGGCCAGCGCGTCAAAACTTTCCGCGCCCTTTTTATACAGGCAATTAAATATCTTATCGGCTTTGGAGCCTTTTCCCCCCAGCGAGATCATGGCGCCTGCCAGTTCCTGTCTGGTGAAATCCCTGATGTCCGGCTGTGTCATTTTTTATCTACTCCCGCATTTATTTGGCAAAAATAAGCTTATCCGTTTCGAAACCCAGTTCTCCGGCCTTTGAGACCAACATTGCGATTGTGGCTGCCGGCGGTTCGGGGCTACGGGCCAGTATCCATAGATAGGATCGGCTTGGGCCGGCAATCAGCGCGTATTGGTATCCGGTCTTATCAAGTTCGATTATATGATAGCCGCCATAGAAGGGGCGGAAGAAACTTACTTTAAGACTCCCGGTAGTTTTGCTGCCGGTGAAATATGCCCGTCCTTCAGCCTCTTTCCATTTATTTTTTTTAGGGTCAAAGCCTTTATTAAGGACTTTAACTCCGCCGTCGGAGCGTAGTGAGTATTCAGCTGTTACTTTGATAAGTCCGCGCTCGAAAGAATGATCAAGCCGGGCTATTTCATGCCATGTGCCCAGGTAGCGGGTCAGTTCAAACCCGTCAACCGGTTGTAGCCCTGTAGGGATTGAAGCGCAAGCCGGTAGAAACGCTGCGCATATCGCCAATAAATATTTTTTCATATTGTCCCGCTTGTCCCTCTTATGTGTCTCGCTCTCCGGCTTTTATTTTTATTCCGGTTTCGCGAGACGCTCTTCGTGCGCTTTAACTAACGCTTCCAGAAATTCCACCCTTGTTTCCAGTTGAGCCAGCCTGTCCGGCTGAGCAGGTATCGGTGCGGCGGTTTCGGGCGCGGAGACCGGGGCGGCGCCCGAGAAAAGATGGCGATAACGCGTCTCTTTTTGCCCAGCCTGTCGCGGAAGGCGGGCTACTAAAGGGTCTTCAGCTCTGGCGCAGAGTTCCTGCAGCAGCCCCTCCACCTCGGCTGTGCTTGTAAATTCACAAAGGCGGTCCGTGCGGCCTTTTATTTCTCCCGGGGTTTGTGGGCCGCGCAGCAGCAGCACTGTTATGGCGCCTATCAGTTTCTGATCCGCGCTATTCAAAAGTTTATCTACGTAGTGGCGAAATTTTGGAACGCGTTCCCCGGGCGTCTGCTGGCGTTCCACCAGTCCCTTTTCCAGCAGCGTCTGTACCGCTTTGCCCATGGTATCAGTATCCAGCGTCATAACCGGATCGCGGCTGGTCTTCTGGTTGCAGGCGTTGAGTAGAGCGTTGAAAGTAAGAGGGTACTGCTCGCGTGTCGTAAGTGATTTCTCTACCAGCGACCCCAGCACTCGCGTTTCTATAACATCTAATTCTATTAGCATATCTGTGTTTTCCTCCGGAGTAATATGCGCGCTTTATAGTAAAAATAAAAATCAGCGGACTTTCATGTCCGCGGGCGGGCCTAAAGCGGAAGGACGCGGCGCCCGTAAACCTCGTTCAGGATCTGCGCTATGGCGGCATAGAAAGCGGAAAGGCCGCAGAAGATGCCCTCGTAGCCGGCCAGGGTTTTAGAAGTTCCGGAGAAGTCCGCGTACGCGAGCATGAAGAAGAGTATAGCTAGCGACAGAAAAACTACCTGCAGTGCGCGGCTGAGTTTAAGCGTCCCTATGAACATGCACGCCGTGAACAGGCCCCAGACAAACAGGTAGAAGCCCATGGAGATCGGGGACGCGGGTTCGCCAAGGCCGAGCTTTGGGAGCGTCAGAAGAGCTACCAGGGACAGCCAGAAGAAGCCGTACAGCGTGAACGCCGTTGTGCCAAAAGTGTTTTTCTTCTTCCATTCCATTGCGCCGGCCATCACCTGGGCCAGGCCGCCTATAAATATGCCCATAGCCAATATTATTGTGTCCAGCGGGTAGAACCCGGCGTTGTGCAGATTGAGCACTATTGTCGTCATGCCAAAACCCAGAAGGCCAAGCGGCGCGGGGTTTGCTGTGGTATCGGTTATGGTGATCAGTTTTATGTTGTCGCTCATAGAGGTCTCCTATTAGTGGATTTATATTAACTATTATAGCACTTCGGCGAACCCGCGGTTTTAGCCTAAAAGTTGCAGTTGCAACTTTCCGCCCGCATAGCGGGCGCCCATTCGGGAGGCATACACCTTCTCGGATACATCGCGCATAGCGCTTGATCCTCTACCCGCTGCTGCGGGGAATCCTGCAGAATAATTCTGTTTTCTGATTTTATCAATGAGATATACCTTGAGCTGCAGGATCCAGGTTAGCCTAGGTCCAAAGACCGGGCGGATGTGGGGCTTTTGGCTCAGGCGGAGCGCGGTAGTTTCGGGTATATTATGTATGAGCAAGAATTAGGCAGCGGGTTAAATCTAAAGCGCGGAGGATAACTAATACATGAAACTACTTATACCCTTCTTACTGGTGTCCTTAAATTCCTACCCCTGTTTTTCGATGGACCTGGCAAAGTACGGCAAAGAGTTGGCCGCTTTGGGAGTTTCAGAATCTGTGATGGAGCCCGTAGCCGTGCCTGACGCGACTAAGCCGCAGCGCTCCGGCACTGATGAAGAGGTTATGAGTCTGCAGGCCGAGGCTTTAGCCGACCCCGCTAAATTTATTGATGAGCACACGCCGGAGGAAGTCGACATGGCTTTTGAATTCCAGCGCACGCGATTCCAGGTGACGGATCCGATAAGAATAGAGAAGGCCATAGTCCGGCTGACCGTGGATCTCACCCGTCAGCGCCTGACGGTGAAGTCGCCGACCCTTAACAAGGAATTTAAGATCTCCTCCGGCCTTCTCCCGGATCATGGCACCCCCGGCAGCGGCAAGTGCTACTCCCCCGATACGATGGAGACCATGCACTATTCCAGCCTTTACAACAACGCGCCAATGCCCCACTCCGTGTTCTTTAACGGGAATATAGCCGTGCACGCTACCAGCGCCGCGAACGAAGCGCTGCTGGGCCAGCCGGCCTCCCATGGCTGCGTGCGCCTGTCAAGAGTTGACGCCAAGACCGTTTTTGGCGTGATCAGCGATAACGGCAAATCCAATACCGCCATCTGCGTGCAGGGCGTCGCGCCCGGGAAGTAGTATTTACGAGTGGTAATGCCCTCCGGCATCAGGCCGGGGGGCATATGTTTTAGATACGGATAATTATGTGTGAGTGGCGGTTGTGTTAAGTCTACCATGAAATTCCCCGGAAAGAGAAAAAACGAACATTACTTCCCCGTCACCGAGAAGGGGCGCGAAAGCGCTGACCCGCATTTGCTGCAAGCCGAACCTTTTTATCTTGTCGGGATTGATCAACTGCTGGTTGATATAGAGTGCCGGGTTGAGCCGGAGTTCCTGCTTCAGCACAGTCTGAGAAAAGGCGAGTCTCAGATCCTGAACGAGCCGGACGCGGAGGCTATCTACCGGGAGTTGAAGTCAAAGGGGAAGATCCTGGGCGAATATGCCGGCGGCTCGGTTGGGAACACTCTGAATAATTACTCCGTTTTATCGGACGAGCGCGCAGTCGCCCTCGGCGCTATTACCCGCAACATCACGGTGGGCGATTACGCGTTCAAGTACATCCGCAATACCAGTTCCAAGGTGGATCTTTCTTATCTTCAGCCGTGCGAAAATACGATGGGCAGAGCGATGTGTTTTGTAACGCCCGACGGGGAGCGGACCTTCGGCATAAGCAAGGGCTGCATGAACGACCTGACGCCGGAATTTATACCCGGCGAAGTCATTGAAAAAGCCTCGGCCCTCCTTATTTCCGCCTATACGCTGCGCGATGAAAAAGATCCGATCTTCAGGTCTACCGTTAAGGCGTGTGAGATTGCCTTAAATGCCCGGGTTCCCGTCGTGATGACGCTGGGGACCAGTTTTCTGATTGAATCTAAAAAAGATTTTTTCCGGGATTTTGTTAAAAAATATGTCACCTGTCTCGCGATGAACGACCTTGAAGCGGTGGCGCTTACCGGGTTAAGCGACCCACTATTGGCCGCTGAAAACGCTTTGGAGCTGGCTGATTTTGTTTTATTGACCGTGGGGGAACACGGCCTTTACCTGGCGGGGCATGTCGACGAGCAATTCGCCAGAAGAACCACACATAAACTTCACACCAAGTCTATCGCGGATTATAATAAATATGAATTCAGCCGCCCTATGCGAAAAAGCGACTGCGTCAGACCAATAAAGATTTATAGCCATATAAACCCGTTCATGGGCGGCCCGCAGACCATTAAAAACACCAATGGAGCCGGCGACGGCGCTCTCGCGGCGGTGCTGCACGATCTCAGCGCCAGAAAGTACCATCAGGCCAAGGTCCCAAATTCGGCAAAAAATCTTATCCATTCTTTAACTTATTCTTCCCTGTCCCAGATTTCAAAGTACGCCAATCGCGTGAGCTTTGAGGTTTTGGCCCAGAATTCCCCCCGCCTTATGCGCGCCCTGCCGGAAAAAGAAGACAACCTTCAGGAAGCCTACTGGGACGCCTGATTCCTTAGTGATATCGTAATGATGATGTGCCCGTAGAACGCGTCGGCGCATTGTCGTGGGTGCATATATAAAAAAACGGCCCGCCGTTAAGCGGGCCGTCTTCAATTATGGAGTTAAACCGGTTTTTACAAGGGGAACGCAACGTGCAGGACTGCCGTGGCCGGATAACCGAATACCGCGTTGTTTCGCTTGGCGAGTGAGGCGCGGATAAGTTCTTTTACGGCTTCATTCTTCCCGCCCAGCACCGCTATCTCGATGGCCTTGTCGTTCTTTACGGCACCGGCGGAAATCTGAACATTTCCGGTTATCTTTGAAACGCCGGCCAGGCAGGGCTTTAGCATGCTAAGGGCGTCCTTTATAAACGGCTTCATAATGAACTGCGCGTTCAGTATGGAGCAGGCGGGTGTTTCAGCGAAGATGTCTCTGGCGGGGGCGTATTCCGGCACCGGAATTTTTGTCGCGGCCTCAACATCCTTAAAAGAACCGAAAGACCTTAATTGCCCCAAGGCCTGGTCTTCCATAGTGCCGGCCGAGGTGGATATGCCCATAGCCGCCACAAAAATTATCGAGGTTAATATTTTTATAGTGAATTTCATTATATTGCTCCTTAATCAAAACCTTCAAACGCGCCTAAGTAAATGATATGAAAATGTCGCATAGGCCCGTATGAGGCTGAGTGCCCACGCGGGTGAGTTGTTTAGACCCATGTCGATTTGGGCCTTTTAGCCCCCGGCCATTTTAAAAAACCTTAAGTGCGGCGGGGATAAGGGGTGACAGACATGGGTTGGATCGGGCCGAGGAGGAACCGGCGCGAAGTCGCCGGGCCGGCCGCAGGCCCGATGGGCCCCATGTCTGGCAGGACCCCGACCTGGCAGCCGCTGCCATCCCGCACCCGCAACCCGCCGTTCCGTATTCTTTTCTTGGGACAGCCGTGCTTTTAGCCCCCGCGTTTTATTTGCCGGCGGCGAGAGCGATTTTTTTTAACGCCGTATAGCGCTCCTCGAACGCCTGCGTTTTTTTCGCGTCACCCGCGGTGTGGTAGAGCACGGCCAGATTGCGATACGGGTCAGGGAAATTTGGCGAGATCTTGAGTGCCTTTTGATAACAAAGTTCGGCTTGCGGCCAGTTTCCTTTTTGCGCGAAATAAACCCCAAGGGTATTGTAAGGCACCGCGAACCGCAGCTGCCGGATCGGAAAGAACACCAATATTGCCGCCACCGCGGCGAGCCCGGCAAACTTGAAAAGCCGGGAATATTTTTTGGTGATCCAGGAATCCCACGCGAAAGCCAAACCGCCGGCCGCGAAGATAATTAAGATCGGTACGACCGGGACGCGGTAGCGCGAAACGACGCCGAACACGCACACCGAGAACGAATAGCCAAAAGCAAAAATCGCGAGCAGCCACGCGGCTGCGCTCCACGCACGCAGGCAGAAGACAATACCGCAGATGGCCAGCACGGCCACCGCTCCGTACGCGAACGCGCAGGGCTTGAGGAAGGGTATAAACTCCGCGACAAAGAGGATGTTTATGGTGTCCGGATATTCATAGCGATTCAGGAAATAGGCCGCCCGCCGCGACATAAGCGCCAAAAAACCCAGCGGGGAACTCCGGATATTCTCAAAGGCCCTGGCGGTCCAGTACGCCGAGACCTCCGACGGCTTAAGCGCTCTGCCTTTGGCCTGCTCGGAGATAAATATAGAATTATCAATTATTTCCTTCATACCCGTGCCAAGCCCTGCGGAGGGCCGAAAGCCGCCCCCTTTTTCCGGGTTGGTAGCCATGTATAAGTTCACTCCGCCATGCGCTGAGATCGGCACAAAATCCCCGTACAGCCGATAGTTTTTTCAGCGTGACTGGCGATATCCCCGCGGCCAGCCCGGCCATCAGCAGTATCGCGGCCGCAGCTCCAAGAAATTTTCGGTCTCTTTTGAAGGCCAGGAAAAGGCCAAGATAAAGCGCGCAGAAGCTGGCCGGTATGGTGATGTTGGGCCGAAGGAGCGCGGCGAGCCCCAGCAGGAGTCCGGCCGAAAAGACGGTAGCCAGCGCGCCGTCCGCCCTTTTCAGGGCGCGCGCTATAAGATAAAGCCCGCACAGGACGAGGAATATGGCCAGGCTCTCGCCCAAAAGCATATTCTCATAGAAGATGAACGGGATATAGACGGCGCTTATGATGCCGGCCAATACCGGCGCGCGCCTGGAATCAAAAGATTCTTTAGCGAGGCCGTATACTAGCAGAGGCGTTAAAGCTCCCAGTAATGTCTGTATGAAATGCGCCGCTCCTATCGAGTATCCGAAGACGCGATAAATGATCCCTAAAAAATAAGGATAGAGAGGCGTGGTGTAGATCAGCCAGGAAGGACTGCCGAGCCAATCGCCGGCGGCGATCTCCCGCCCTCTGAGATTGTAGACGCCGTCGTCAACCAGGGAAGTAAGGGGGCCGAAAAAAGGAGTTTTCCCGAGGACGTGCAGATAATAGAGTCTGAGTATGAGGGCTGCCGCGAACATCGCGTATAGCCAGCGCCGCTCCTGACCCGGCCCAAGATGGGCTTTTATCGCGGCGGCTAATCTGGCGGCTATCCCAGTTGGGGGCGCTTCGCGCAGCGCGCCGACAAAGCGTTCCACATCCATCCGGGTAAGATCCAAAGCCGCCGCCATCTGGCGGGCTGAAAGGGTTCGCCAATTCTTTCTGATGAATTTTTCTTGTTTAGGATTCACGGGACAGAGGTCAGCCTCCGGTAAATTTAAAAAACACTATGGATAACGGCGGGAGCGTCACTTTTAAAGAATGCGGGCGCCCGTGTGAAGGTGTGTCTTCAGCGGTGGCGCCGCCAAAGTTTCCAAGTCCTCCGCCGCCGTAATCTGCGGCGTCGCTGTTAAGAATTTCCTTCCAAAAGCCGCCGCGTGGCGCGCCGATAGTGTAGTTGAAGCGCTGCACGGACGTGAAATTGCAAACCGCCATAACAATTGAATCCGGGGTGCGGCCTTTTCTCAGGAATGCCAGCACACTCTGCTGTGAATCGTTGGCGTCAACCCACTCAAATCCAGAAGGGGAGCAATTAAGTTCGTACATCGCGGGCTCAGACCGGTAAAGATTGTTTAAATCTGTCACCCATTTTTGCATGCCCGCGTGGTGGCCGTGTCCGGTCAAATGCCAATCCAGGCTGCTGTCGTGGTCCCATTCGCGCCATTGCGCGAATTCGCAGCCCATAAAAAGAAGTTTTTGTCCGGGTTGCGCGAACATCGCGCCGTACAGGAGCCGTAAGTTGGCGAATTTCTGCCAGACATCGCCGGCCATTCTGTCCAGAAGCGATCCTTTTCCGTGCACAACCTCGTCGTGTGACAGCGGCAGTACGTAATTCTCGCTGAAAGCGTAGACCATGCGGAAGGTGAGCGCGTTATGGTGGTATTTCCGATAAACCGGGTCTTTTGACAAATACTGCAGAGTATCGTTCATCCAACCCATGTCCCACTTCATCCCGAAGCCCAGGCCGCCGACATAGGTCGGCCGCGAAACCATCGGCCAGGCCGTTGATTCCTCGGCGTAGGTCTGCACATCGGGATAGTTCTCGTAAACGACATGGTTGAACTGCTGCAGGAAAGATATGGCTTCCAGATTTTCATTCCCGCCGTGGCGGTTGGCCACCCATTCGCCGGATTTGCGCGAGTAATCCAGGTACAGCATGGACGCTACTGCGTCTACGCGCAGGCCGTCGGCGTGGTATTTATCCAGCCAGAACAGGGCGCTTGAGAGCAGGAAACTTCGCACCTCGTTGCGGCCAAAATTAAAAATAGAACTGTTCCAGTCGGGGTGCACGCCCTGCCGGGGATCGGCGTGCTCGTAAAGGTGCGTGCCGTCGAAATATTCAAGCCCGTGCGCGTCGGCCGGGAAATGCGCCGGAACCCAGTCGAGTATCACGCCGATATTGTTTTGATGCAGTTGGTCTATCAGGTACATCAGGTCCTGCGGAGTCCCATACCGGCTGGTGGGAGAAAAATAGCCCGTAGTCTGATAGCCCCACGACCCATAGAAAGGATGTTCCGTGACCGGCATCAGTTCCACATGTGTGAACCCCAGTCGCTTCACGTACTCCGGCAGCTGCGCCGCCAGCTCCCGGTAAGTGAGAGGGCGGTTCCCCTCTTCCGGAACTCGCCGCCAGGAGCCAAGGTGTATCTCGTAGATGGAAACCGGGCTCTTTAGGCCATTGGCGGCGCCACGGCCCGCCATCCATTTATCGTCGCCCCAGGCGTAGTCCAGCGGCCAGACCACCGACGCTGTTTTAGGCGAAACTTCGGAAGCGAACGCCAGCGGGTCAGCCTTTTCCCCGTGAAAACCGGCGTATTTTGAAATAATGTGGTATTTATAATTGTGGCCCTTTTTTACTCCAGGAATAAAGCCTTCCCAGATGCCGGACCTGGCCCGCTCTTTCAGAGCGTCACTCGTTTTATTCCAGCCGTTGAAATCGCCCATCACATAAACCGCGTCGGCATTGGGCGCCCAAACCGCGAAATGCGTGCCCTCCGCGGTCCCGCGCAGCGGATCGGCGGCCACCTGGTGTGCGCCAAACTTTTCGTAAAGTCTGACATGGTTTCCCTCGTTAAAGAGATAAAGATCCTGGTCAGTGAGAGACTGCGCGGGGCTGTCTGTTTTTTTCATGGCGTATTATCCGTATGTCTTCCTAATGAGGATTCGGGGCGCTTCAGAAGGCCGCGCTTCAGAAGATGCTCCGCTATCTCCACCGAATTAAGGGCGGCTCCCTTGTACAGATTGTCCGATACTATCCAGAGTTGAAATTCGTTAGGCGAAGTGTTTGAGACGCGCAGGCGGCCGGCTTTTACGCCCGCAGTTTTCACGCTGTCTAGCGGCGTGGGGTATTTATACGGATCCCCGGCGAATTGAAGGCCCTTGGTCGAGGTCAGCGTGGAGCCGAGAGAGGCAAGGGTCCAGGGCTTGCGCGTCTTTACCCAGACGCTTAAAGAGTGGCCCCTCAGCACCGGCACGCGCACCGCCGTGGAACTGATCTTTATGCCGGGCGAGGCCCAAATTTTTTTAAGCTCGGCCTCAACCTTGACTTCTTCCACGCTCATGCCGTTTTTGTCAAAGCCGCCGACCTGCGGAAACAGGTTGAAGGCTATGGGGCGCGGGAGCGCGCGGTCCTTAAGGGCGGGAACTTTGCCCCGTTTCAAATAATATTTTAGTTCGGCATCCAGCTGCTTTATGGCGCTTTTTCCGGCGCCGGATACCGCCTGATAGGTGGCGATGCGCAGCTCCGTGATGCTCAGCGCTTTGTGAATGTCATTCAGGGCTACGGCGGCTCCGGTCAGCGTGCAGTTGGGCCCGGCTATCAGCCTGCGGCCGGATTTTAGTTCGTCGGCGTTAACCTCGGGGATAACCAGCGGCACATCTTTATCCAGGCGGAATCTGGAGGAATCGTCTACGCACCACACGCCGGAGTCGGCCAGCTTTCTGGCGAACCGCGCCGAAACCTCGTCGGTGGAAACAAAAAAAACCAGGCATGCCTTCTTAAGTTCAGATAAAACCGGCTTTCGGCAGGCGTATTTTTTGCCTTTGAAAACCACCGCGGTTCCGGTCCGCCCGGAATTGAACGGCATGAAAACTCCGACGGGAAATTTGCGCTTCTCAAGCAGCGTTATAAGCTCACCGCCCACCAGCCCGGAAGCTCCGACGACAGCGATATTATAGGTTTTCATGAATTCAATTTTAAAAATTAAGGATTAACGATGGTTGTCGCCTAATCCTTATCACCAGCCTCACTGCTGTCCTCGCTGGTGGTCTCCGCCGGTGCTTCTTCCTGCTCGGGGGCGATCGTTATCTCTTTGGAGTAGCCGATGTTCTCAAGGCCGTCCACGGCGGCGGCGCGCAGGTAGAACATATCTTTTGAAAGGTCCTCGCGCTTCAGGGCGTAAAAGTACGGCGCGCGGAACATGTAGCGGCTGACTCTGGACCATTCGAATTTATCGTAGGACATCTCTATCCAGGCGGCTCGGATATCTTCGCCTATGGTCGAGAAAGAAACAAGTATGGTGGCGGAATTTACTTCGCCCATAAAGCCCTTTATAAAAACTTTATAATCGTTCAGTGGCACCAGTTTAAAGGCCAGGGCGGGTTTGATGCCGGAGATGGGCGTTTCAAGAACATCGGGGCCCGACGGCGGATTGCCGCGTATGGAGCGGTTCAGCCAGACATTTTCCTCCTTATCGTCTGAGAGCGCCGCGGCGACGATCGGGGAGCTTGAGCTGGCGGTGAAGTAGCGGGAGACAGACCAAAGGGCCAGATAATTCGGTTTTTCGGCCGATACCCGAGAGAGCGGGATCTCGGACCAGAACCACTTGGCGCTGTCCACGCCCTCCAGGGAATCGTTGGGCAGCGGCTCAAGCGGCAGGTCGGCAGCCTCAACCAGAAAATACATATTGTCGGAATTAAAAATCGGTTCCTGATTGACCGCCATATAAATTTTGCCGGGTATCGGCGTCTTGTCCCATGACTGGGGCCAGGATGTTATCTTAGCCCTGCCGAGTTTCGCGCCGATATAGGCTTTGGCGTAAGTGCCGGTGGGCACCGGCGGCAACTTTACTATCCAGCTGTTGTTATAGCCCACATACCAGTCGGCGTTGAAGCCGCCGTTGGCGTACATGTAAAAACGGCTTACATCCTTAGTCAGGGCGAAGTAGGCTGGCACTGGCGACTTTACGGCGTAAGCCGTGCCTTTCCCGGCCTCGGCGGATGTTGGCGGGGCGGGCTGCGCGGCGGAGATGCCGCTGATTAAAAGCAGAAGCGGAAAAAGTGTTTTCATTTTCAAGCCTATGGCGTCGCTGCTTCATTCCCGGCGCTGCCGGGCGGAGAGCAGTGCTACCTTTTTAATATGCGTGTTATCCTGTCGAAATCATCCAGCGAATAATAATGCAGGGTGATTTTACCATTCTCCGGGTTGCTTCCGGGAGCTATTTCAACTTTGGTGCCCAGATGCTTTTCCAGACTGGCCTCCAGGCCCGTTATCTCCGGGCTCTTGCGCCGGCCCTCCCCCTTGGTTTTGGCGCGGGGGCGCCGCTCGTGGAAATTCTGGGCGTAGGCCTCTATCTCGCGCACCGAGATCTTGTCCGTCAGGATCCTCTCGTAGGCTTCCTTGCGCTTGGTCTTGTCCGGGATGGAGATGAGCGCGCGTGCGTGGCCCTCGCTGATGACTCCGGCCTGAATGCCTTTCTGGATATCTTCTTCCAGCTCAAGGAGCCGCAAAGTGTTGGAGACGGCGGATTTGGATTTGCCGAGCTTTTTGGCTATGTCGGTCTGTGAAATGTCAAACTCTTCCATCAGCTGCTTATAGGCCAGGGCGTGGTCGATGGCGTTCAGATCCTCGCGCTGGATGTTTTCTATCAACGAGAGGCCGAATTTCTGCTGGTCGGAGAGGTCTCTTTTTACAATTGCTTCAACTTCTTTCATCCCGGCGGCTTTGCAAGCGCGCCAGCGGCGCTCCCCGGCGATGAGTTCAAACGAGCCGTCGGCGTCCTTCCAGACGCTGATGGGCTGCAGCAGGCCGTGCTCTTTGATGGACTGCACAAGTTCGGCCAGAGGGGCCTCCTCAAAAGTCTTTCTGGGTTGCCAGCGGTTGGGCCGTATGGTGTCTATCGGTATCTTCTGCACGATGTCATGCGAGATGTCGTTGTTCTGCACTTTCGATATTAAAGCGTCTATTCCTTTTCCTAGTGCCTGCCTCATGATAATTTTCCTCCAAATGCCGTCAAATTGAAAACATTAGTTCGCCATAGGCTATAAGCCATATGTAGAAACGATTTAGTCATATACTATATACTCTTTTTATTACTTATAGCCTATAGCTTATAGCCTATGGCTTACGGCTTATAGCCTATGGCTCCTTGTGCCATGTTTATCCGCCCATGTCGTAATCCATCTGGGATTCTTCCATCACGTAGAGCGCCGACTCTTTGTAGGCGGCCGTGTCTACGCCGCGGCGTCCTAAAAACTCGATAGCCAGATCTTTATATGCAAGCGCGCCCCTGGAGCTGGGGTCATAAACAAAGATGGGCTGGCCGAAGCTGGGGGCCTCCGCCAGGCGCACATTCCTGGGGATAACGGTTTTATAAAGCTTGTCGCCGTAGTACTTCGAGATTTCCCTCTGTACTTGATTGGCCAGATTTATGCGGGAATCGTACATGGTTATGACGCCGCCGTCTATTCTTAGGCTGGGGTTAAGGGCTTGGCGGATCTTCTCTACGGTGTTCATGAAGTAGGCGAGGCCTTCCATGGCGTAGTATTCGCACTGCACCGGGGTTATGACGGTGTCCGAGGCGTTAAGGGCGTTGATGGTTAGCAGACCCAGGGATGGAGGGCAGTCGATAATAATGAATTTGTACATATCCCGCAGTTTATTGAGAGATCGCTTTAGAACTGATTCGCGGGAGAACTCGCTTACCAGCTCTATCTCGGCCCCGGCCAGGTTGTGGCTGGTGGGGATTATGTCCAGCCACTCCACCGAGGTTTGCCGCACAGCGTCCTCTATTTGCGCTTTTCCGCACAGCACATCGTATATGTTATTGTTTCTCTTTGTTATGTCCACGCCCAGACCGGAGGTGGAATTGCTTTGAGGGTCAAAGTCTATGAGGAGCGTTTCGTAATCAAAAGCGGCCAGTGCTACGGCCAGATTGATGGTGGTGGTGGTTTTTCCAACCCCCCCCTTCTGATTCGCTATTGCTATTATTTCAGCCATATTTTATCCTTTATTAGACACCACGGAGGAATGATTGCGGCCCCGCCAATACATCCATTCTATACCATTCGGCAAGGCTAGTCAAGGGGATTTCGGGATAGCATGTTTAATTCAACACCAGCTTGAGCCGATGGTTTTTGGAATTAAATATACTGTCCCCGGAATATTACGGAATATTTTGTTTTCACGTGAAAACATCTTGGGTGGTGGTGCTGAAATGTGTGCGGCCACCCCCCTGTTTTCACGTGAAAACTATTTTCCGTCCATTTTTTCAGCGGCTTCCTCGGCGCTTATGTTCCCCTTCTCCACTTCCTCCAGTATCTTTCTGGCATTGGCGGGGATGCGCTCTTTGGGGCTGCAGCCGCACTTTGACGCCCACAGTTTCCCGCCAAAGAGGGCGCGCCATATTCCCATAAGACCCGCCGCGATCACGATGGCCGGCCAATCTCTGGAAAAATTAAACGACAGGGCTATAAGCCCAAAGTTGTGCGCCCACAGCAATAGCCCCAGGGCCACAATCAGCAGACTCCAAAAAAACTTCCTTAAACTGAATGCGAACATGATTCCTCCTTAAAATGCGAAACGGGTCGCCGGAGCGCCCTACTCTATTGAGATTTCAACCTTATTGCCGCCGTCATTGATGTCTATGATTTTGCCCACTCCGCCCAGTTCGAGGGCCGCGCGGATCTTCTCTACATCCATCTCATAACCTTTCTCCCTGAGCTTGGCGCCGATTTTTTGCTCTATGAACGGGGCCATGAACTTTGACCAAGCTATGGGGATGTTGACATTAACCTTGGCCTCGGGGGAGCCGTTCTCATAAACCCGTATCTTGAGGAAGCGCCCCGCGCTTTTGCCGGCCTGAGCTTCTCTTCCGTCCAATCGTGATAAGGCCTCCAGCAGCTCCATCGCCTCGGCTGAAGAGATCTTTTTTTCTTCAAGCATCTTGAGTATTTTCATCTTTTCTTCTTTCATGGTGTTTTTCCTCCTATCCTTCAAGGTCTTTGAGTAGTTGGATGGCTTCCCGGGCGAGGATCTCCCCCCTCTCTAGCTTTCCGACTATTTCCAGTCGCCGCCGCTTTATTTCGCTCTGTAACTGGCTTAATCCAAGCTTTGCCAGTATGTCCTCTAGTCGCGACTTGGCCGTGGGGTATGATATGCCCAGGCAGCGTTCCACTTCTTTGATACTCCCCCTGGCCGATAAAAAGACTTTCAGAAAGCGGTCATCTTCTTCGTTCAGGCATGCTAATTCGGGCATCTCAAAACCTCCCTTGATAGATGTTTTACATTCATCGCAGCAAAGTTCGGTTACAATTATCCTCCCGCTGCAAGAGGGGCATTTGTTAGGAATATTCATATTTTCAACCTTTTTATTAATTTTGTTAATGTTTCCATCAACTTATTAACATTATACCCAAAAAAATCAATTTTGTCAATAGGGGGCCGCCGCGCAATTAAACCAGCCAAAACGGCCGCCAAAAAGGTAGCGTCTACCTTTTTTCTGAAAGGGTGTGTGGCTGTAAACCCATATGTGGAATGTGTATTTCCTTGAAAAAGCAACTCAGGTAAAAAGGTAGCGTCTACCTTTTTTAAAAAAGAGAAAATTTAGGGGGTTTGTGAGGCGACAGTACGTTGTCGGGGTCCGCTGCTACAATAAAAGGTAGACGCTACCTTTTTAAGGGGGGATTATGCCGGCACCATTAAGGATCGCTTACCCGGGGGCTCATTACCACATTGTTGCCAGGGGGAACAATAAATCAGACCTGTTTTTTGACACGGCAGACAGGCTTGAGTATCTTAAGCGGCTCAGAGTCAGCATCGGGGAATTTCGTGTAAGGGTGCACGCCTATGTGTTAATGACGAATCATGTGCATCTTTTCATGGAAACGCAGCTTGCCAATATTAGCGAGTTCATGTTTGATATTACGCTTGGGTTCACTAAGTATATCAATTCAAAATACTCGCGGACCGGGCATCTGTTTGAGACGAGGTTTAAAAGCCGGCTCGTCCAAAAAGACGCGTATTTTCTCTCTCTGCTGCGCTATATACACGTAAATCCGGCTAAGGCCGGAATAGTGGCTAAACCTGAAGGCTACGCGTGGTCCAGCCATCACGCATATCTTGTTGGCGGAGACGGGGTTGTTCAGAATCCTTGGGAGGCCTTGGCGCTGTTCAGTGAAAATCCCGAGAGGGCTTTAAAACAATACATTGAATTCATAAATCAGGATATTCCGCCGGAAGAGTGGAAGATCCTGGATAGTAAACGCAACGGGTTTTTGGGGGATGCGGAATTTCGCAGGCAGTTTCGCTGCGCGCAGTCAAAAAGGTAGACGCTACCTTTTTGCGGGAGTAATTGCTGAAAAACAGCCGGGTAACGCTAATGTTGCCCGGCCGGGGGTGCGCTTTTTGGTTGGAGAATCCTCGACTAAAAAACGGGTTAAGGGATGAAAATATGGCGGCGGTAAAAAAGGTAGACGCTACCTTTTTGCTGGACCCCGGCGTACGCGGGGGGGATGGAGGCCGAGAAAAGAGAAAAGGTAGACGCTACCTTTTTAGGGAAGGGTAAACAGGGAAGCGTCGAGCGTTAATTGTGGCAATCTTCGCGCGGCAGTCAGCGGCCCTCAATTTCCGCTCAATTTTTTGGGATTTATTTGTTGACATTTATTTTTCTATCTTTGTATAATTCTTAATGTTCACATGAGGTGGGGAAAAAATTTCGGATATTTATTGCACATTATCGACGTGCATAATTGAAATATTATATGTCGTACCATAGCCAGAGTCAAAGAGGAACCATGAACCTTAACAACAAACAGAATCTATTTTCTATCGTGATGCGCGGCGTGAGGCTGCTGCTAGCGGTAATAATAATGTCTCCGACCTCGGTCTTCGCCAATCCCTACGGAGGGGATGTGGTAGCCGGCCTCGCCAATATCGGCGGCAGCGGTTCAGTGGTTACTGTAAACCAACTTACCGACCGGGCGATAATAAACTGGAACGGTTTCTCGATAGACACCGGCGAGCTGACAAAATTTATACAACCTAACGCGCTGTCCGCGATCTTAAACCGCGTGACCGGCGGCGACCCCTCGGCCATCTACGGCACCATCCAGGCTAATGGACAAGTGTTCCTGATCAACCCCAACGGCATCACTGTCGGCGCCGGCGGCGTGATCAACGCGCAGAGCTTTATCGCGTCCACGTTGGATGTGGTGGTGGGTCAGTTCATGGCGGGCGGGGATCTTCTATTCTCGGGCAGTTCCCTGGCCAGCGTTAAGAACGCGGGCAAGATAAACGCTTTGGGCGGCGATGTGATGCTTATCGCGCATAATCTGGTGAACACCGGTGAGATCAACGCGGCCAACGGCACCGCTGCCATGGCGGCCGGTTCCGAAGTGTTGCTTAAATCCGCGGGGAATGAGCGCGTGTTTGTGCAGGCCGGCAACGGAACGGCTGATGTGGGCGTGGACCAGAAAGGACAAATTTTAGCGGCGGCTGCCGAGCTTAAAGCGGCAGGCGGTAATGTGTATGGGCTTGCCATCAATAATGAAGGCGTAGTGCGCGCTGAAGGTGTTGAGAACAGAGACGGCCGCGTGTATCTGACCGCGAGCGGCGGCACGGTTGTCAATGCCGGCGAGATAAGCGCGAAGCAGGGCGACAAAGGCGGCGAAGTGCGCATAGCCGCTGATAATATAGTATTAAAGAATGGTTCCCTTATAGATGTAAGCGGCCAAAACGGCGGCGGCACGGCTTTAATCGGCGGCGATATCCATGGCACCAATCCGGATATGCCCAATGCCAAGAACACCACGGTTGAAGCCGGCGCGGTGATAAAGGCAGACGCGATCGAGAGCGGTAACGGCGGCAAAGTGATAGTGTGGTCAGATGACACTACAAATTTCCAGGGCAATATAAGCGCGGTAGGCGGAGCGATAAGCGGCAACGGCGGCTTTGCCGAAGTATCGGGTAAAGCGACCCTTGTTTACGACGGCCTCGCGGATTTGAGAGCACCCAACGGCGAAACGGGGACGCTTCTGCTTGACCCCTTTAATTTGACGATTAGCGCCGCCGCATCAAGCGCGCTTACCGAGGCCCCTGATTATACCTGGACAGGAACGGCTACCTCCAATTTAAATGTAACCATCCTCACCAACCAGTTGGGTGGTTCCAATGTATTGGTTCAGACCAGCGGTGACGGTGGTGATATTATAGTGGCCAGCGCCATATCGTGGAATAGCGCCTATGGTCTCACACTTACAGCTTCCCAAAATATATACGTGAATACCGCTATCACTAATAGCGGCACCGGGTCCCTTACCCTTAATGCGGCTTCCGGAGCTGGCACGATCAATCTTTCCGCGAATATTACCACCACCGGCGGCGCTCAGCTTTATAACGGGGCTGTTGTTTTAAGTCAAAGCGAGATTCTCGCCAGCAATAATGGCAATATTACTTTCAACAAAACGATTGACGGGTCTGATGCGTTTAAATCCCTGACCCTTTCAGCCGGAAGCGGCAGTGTATATCTGTATGGCTCCGTAGGCGCGGGCACGGGGACATCTCTTACAAACTTTACAGTGAGCGGCACCGGAACAACATATCTCTCCGGCGCAACGGGCGTTATGCAGGTCAAAACATCCGGTTCCCAGCTATACAACAATAGTGCGGTGAGCATCAACACCAACAACGCGGAATTAATATCCACCAACCAACTGATCTCCTTCGCGGGCACGGTGGATTCTCCGAGCTATAAAGCCCTCACCACCCAATCATATGGCGACACAACCTTCTCCGGCGCCATCGGCACCACCAAGGTGCTTGATGCCCTCAATGTCACAATCCTGGGCACGGGTAATATTAATCTCAACGGCGGAGCAATTCATACCATCAACGCCCAGGGTTACGCCGGCCCAGTGCTTATTGCCGCAAATGACGCTTACCTGTACACCGTGAACGGAGATATTTCTTTCGGTTATTCGGTTGGCTCGCCGATAACAATTGACTCTTTCACGCATAAACATCTTACCGCCGAGGTTGGCATAGCGGGTAATGTTATTTTCTCAAATACGGTCGGCGCCGGAGATAATACGCTCTCTTCCTTAATTGCCAAGTCCGGCGCAAGCGTGGATGATAAAATCTATATCAACGGCACAAGCGTGACAACCGACGGCTCCCAGGAATATGATGGCAATGTGAGCATCGGCTTTCATGACGCTTTCTTGACTTCCAACAATGACGCGATCACATTCCAGCATATGATTGACGCTTCCGGCGGCTATGGTCTTACCACTAGTTCCGACCATGACACCGTCTTTGGCGGCGCGATCGGCAGCGGCGCTACGGGTAAGCTTGGTTTTCTGAACGCAACCGTCGTAGATACAAGCAACCATATCCACCTGAACGGCAATGTCAGAACATTGGGCAGCGTCAGTGAGAGCGGCAACCAGCGCTATAATGGCGATGTATTGGTTGACGCGAACTCCGCGCTTACGGCGGAAGATGGCGTTGCAACTTCTCTTGTCGGCCTTGGCGCGATTACATTTGTGAAAAAAGTGGACGGCGCCAACACACTGACCACCACTTCGGATGGCAGCACAACCTTCACGCAGGCGGTAGGTTCCGATTCAGGCGGTGAGTTGGCCGCGCTGACAGCCAATATCGCGGCATCGGGCGCTGGCAAGATTAATATCAACGGCGGTTCGGTTGAGACGGCCGGCAATTCCACATATGCTGACGAAGGATCAAACGACGATGGTGATCAGTATTATGACGGCGATGTTGTATTGGGCTACGACACAACTTTTACGGCTGTCGCTTATGCGGGAGACACCGACGGCGGCGCGGTTACATTCGCGCACAAAGTGGACGGCGCGGCGGCAAACACGCAGGCCCTTACCGTCAACACCAGCGGCCTGACGACATTCACGCAGGCGGTAGGCACTACGGCATTAAAGAGTCTGGAAACAGATCAGTACGGGACCACGCTCATAAGCGGCGGTTCGGTAAACACCTACGGCGCGCAGACTTATAACGACGATGTGACCTTGGGCGCTAACGCCATACTAACCGCAGGCACTCCCGGCGTAATCTTTAAGAAAACAGTGAATAACGCGATCTCTGAGGGCACTCACGCATCGCTCAAAGTCGATGGCAAAGCGGAATTTGACGGCATAGTGGGCACTACTGCTGACACCAGACTCTCCACACTTGAGGTTACCGGAACCTCCACTTTAGGCGCCTTAACCGCCATCTCGATAAATACAGCCAGCACGCAGTTATACACCGGCAGGGTTACGCTGGGCAATAACGTCACCTTGGACAGCACTGGCGCCGAGGCACTCGGAAACATCACCTTTACCTCAACAATAAACGGCGCGCACAATCTGATAGTTAATACCGCCGGCATAACGAAGTTTAATGACGCGGTGTTTGCGTCGAATGTGACCACGGATGCGGCCGGCGGAAGTAGCGGCGGCACCACGGAAATCCATAGTAATGTGACAACCACGGGCGGAACGCAGACCTATGGCGACGCGGTGAAGCTGGACGACAACATCGTCCTGACGGGAACCACTGTGATATTTAAGAGCACGCTGGATTCTCTGGTCTCAACCGAATATAGGTCTCTTAAAGTTGATGGTAACGCCGAATTTGACGGTGTTGTAGGAACAGCTAGCGACTCCAATTACAGACTCGCCACACTTTGGATTACCGGAACATCACTCTTGAAGGGCACCGCGATAAATACCACATCCACGCAGGATTATGATGGCGCTGTCACATTGGAGACGGCTGCTCTTAACACGCTTACGGGGACAATTGTAACCTTCGGCAGCACAGTGGACGCGTCATCGGCAGGCCACGGGCTTAAAGTCAGTGGTGATGCTATGTTCAAAGGTACAGTTGGCACCGCGAGCGGTTCCGATAATAGACTCTCTACACTTGAGACTACCGGGAACACCACTTTGGGTCTCGTGACATCGGAAAGCGCCATCTCGGTAAACACCACAGGTAATCAGACTTATGGCGACGCTACAAGTGACGCGGTAACGCTTGGCGCAAACACCACGCTGGCATCCGGCGCAGCCATCCTCTTCAATGGGCGGGTGGATTCTTCTAAGCTTAATGAAAACACATCCGATGGGCACACGCTCACAACCGGCTCTACCGGAGTTACTACATTCAGTGGCATGGTGGGCGCTAGTGGAAGCACCGAGCTTGGCTCTCTGGCCGCCACAGCCACCACTATTAATGTCAACGGCGGCTTTGTGGCCACTTCCGGCAACCAGGCATATACCGGCGCGGTGGTGCTTGGCGCCGCTACAGCCTTTACAGCGCAAGCTGGCTCCGGTGGAAATATTGTTTTTAACAACACCGTGGATTCCTCTTCGAACGGTAAGAACCTGTTAACCACTAATTCTATCGGGAATACCACATTTGGCGGCGCGGTGGGCGGCGCGGTGGGCGGCGAACTTGGTTCACTGAACGCCACGGCCTCTGGTACAGGCTCTGTTATTAATATTAACGGTTCCTCAGTTGAAACATTAGGCAGCGCGAGTGCGAGAGGCAGTCAGTACTACCAAAGCAATGTGGTGCTTGGCGCGGATGCCACGCTGACGGCGGCTGATGGCACATATGCGACACCCGGAACGGATGCCGGCGAGATCAGATTTATGCAAAAAGTGGACGGCGCTTATAAGCTGACCACAACTTCGGATGGCAATACCACCTTCACGCAGGCGGTAGGCTACAATACCGAACTGGCCGCGCTTACGGCTAATATCACAGGAGCAAGCACAGGCAAGATCCTGCTCAATGGCGGTACGATTGAAACGTTGGGAACCGCTACAGGTACCGGCAGCCAGATATACGACGGAGATGTCGTATTGGGTTACGATACCACGCTGACGGCGGATGATGGCGCGTATACTCCCGGCGCGACCGCCGGCGCGATCAACTTTGTACAGACGGTGAACGGCGCGTACAATCTGATAGTAAACACTTCCGGCCTGACAACCTTCGGCGGCAAAGTGGGTGATTCTGCGGCATTAACCAGCTTAACCACGGATGCGGGCGGCAGCACGGCTATCAACAGCTCTAGGGATATTGCCACTGCTGCAATCATAACCACTGGCGCACAGACTTATAACGACGATGTTGTATTGGGTATTAACGCCATACTGAACACAAGTTCCGGCGTAGTCTATTTTAAGAAGACGCTGAACTCTTCAACCGTGAACACGCTTTATAAATCACTCAAGGTCAACGGGAACGCCGAATTTGATGGTATAGTGGGAACTAGTAATAGTTCTGACTATAGGCTCTCAACGCTTGAGGTTACCGGGAACACAACCTTTGGTGATAGGACCAATTCCGCGGACATCTCGGTAAACACCACGGATAATCAGACCTACGGCAACAGCGCTTCCGCCGACGCTGTTACATTAGGAGCTGATACTACATTAGCCTCCGGCGGCGCTATTGTATTCAACAGCACGGTGGATTCTTCCAGAAATGGTTCCACTATTTCCGATGTGCACACGCTTACAACCGGCTCTACCGGAGTTACCACATTCACCGGCGCGGTGGGTAATGCGGGAACCAGCCAGCTCGGCTCTCTGAACGCCACAGCCACCACGATTGATATCAATGGCGGCGCGGTTAAAACAGGCTTGCTCGGCTCCGCCGCAACTGGCAGCCAGTTATACAACGGCAATGTTGTGCTGGGTTACGACACCACGCTGACGGCTGTGGATCATGATGCTACGGTCGGCCACGATGGTGGTAACATAACTTTTGATCATTTAGTGGATGCTGCTGCCGTCGGCTCGCAGTCGTTAACCGTCGATGCCTTAACCGGCGATGTCACTTTCACCGGCGCGGTGGGCACCACGGCATTGAACATTCTGGATATCGATAATGGCGCCGTAGTTAATGCTGGCAAAATATATATTGACGGCGGCGCGGTTACGACTACTGCCTTTCAGTATTATCACCAGGCGGTTGAGCTGGGCGCTTCGGGTCTCACCACCACGCTCACGAGCACTAGCGGCTCTGGCGAGATTAATTTTATCAGCACAGTAAACGGTTCAGTGGCTGGTACGCAGAATCTAATAGTAAACACCAGCGACATAACAACCTTCGGCGGTTTAGTGGGCAACACGGCGGCATTGGCCAGCCTCACCACAAATGCCGTCGGCAGCACGATCATGAGCGGCGGCACAACGGGCAGCGGTGAGACGCTTAAGGTTTCAGTCAATACCACGGGCGCGCAGACTTATAACGACGCGGTAACATTAGGCGCTAATTCCATATTAACCGCAGGTGGTACTGGAGTAGTGTTCAAGAACACACTGAACTCTTATACCCAGGAAACATATAAATCACTAAAGGTTAATGGTAACGCGGAATTTGACGGTGATGTGGGAGCTAAAAGCGGTGCTGATTATAAACTCGGTGCTCTTGAGGTGACCGGGAACACCATATTAGGGCTCTCGTCATCGGAAAGCAATATCTCGGTAAACACCAACAATGGTTCTCAGACCTACGGAGATAATGCTGCATACGATACTGTTACATTAGGCGCTAACACTACATTGACCTCTACGAACTCCGGCGCTATCGTGTTCAACAGCACAGTTGATTCATCCAAGACTGGTGCGGGAACAGACCCGGTTGTGTATACATCCGACGGGCATACCCTCATAACCAACTCCGGCTCTAACGCTACCACATTCAACGGCGCGGTGGGCGCGGCAGGAAATAGCCAACTCGGCTCTCTGAACGCCTCAGCTTCCGTTATTAATATCAACGGCAGCGCGATCACAACAACTGGCGCCCAGCACTATAACCAAGCGGTGGTGTTAGGCGGGACTACTACGGATAACGCGACAACCCTGACCAGCACAGCCAATGGGGAGATTCATTTTGTCTCAACAGTGAATGGCGCGAAAAATCTTATAGTTGTATCTGGCGGTATAAAAATATTTGGTGGCGCGGTGGGCGCGACTACGCCCCTGGCATCACTGTATGTGGACGACCTGGTGGGTACTATACAGATTAACGGCGGCTCGGTAAGAACAACGGGCGCGCAGACTTATAAAGACGCGGTTACTTTGGGCGCTTCAGAAGGGTTGGGATACACGACCACGCTCACGAGTTTAGGTGTAGTTGCCGATGAAGTTACTACCTATGGCGATATACATTTTTACTCCACAATTAACGGTACGGGGCAGAACCTGATAGTAAACACCGGTGGTTTAATAAATGCCAGCGGTGTGACAACCTTTGCTGGTTTAGTGGGCAATACGGCTGCATTGGCCAGCCTGGTCACAAATGCCGGCGGCAGCACTGCCATCAACGGCGGCAGCAGCGAAGGTGCAATCACAATCAAGACCACGGGCCTGCAAACTTACAACGACGCGGTAATATTGGGCGACGACACCACGCTGACCAGCACTGGCAGCGGGGCCATCACTTTGGCTTCAACGGTAAATGGTCTGATTGACGGGACGCATGTTGATAATACTAATAATCACGACCTGACGGTCACTACCGGCGGTATGACAACCTTTGGCGGCACGGTGGGCGCCATCAAGAAACTTGACGACATCACGGTTACCGGCACCTCCACTCTGGGCGTAGGTTCGGCCATCGCGATAAACACCAGCGGTACCCAGACCTACACCGGCCCGGTTACGCTGGCTCAAAATGCCACTTTAGACAGCATCGGCGTCGAGGCATTAGGAAACATCACATTCACCTCAACAATAAACGGCGCGCACAACCTTATAGTTAACACTGCCGGTATAACGAAGTTCGGCGATGTGGTGAGCCTGGCGAATCTGACCACGGATGCGACCGACGGGAGTCACGGCGGCTCCACGGAACTTTATGGTAATGTGACCACAACGGCCGTGCAGACCTATGGCGACGCGGTGAAACTTGCAAAGTCGGAAGGCCTTACCACTCTGACGGGAACCAATGTGATATTTAAGAGCACGCTGGACTCTCTGACCGGTAATAAATCGCTCCTAGTCGCTGGTAACGCTGAATTTGACGATGTGGTCGGCAACACGGCGTTATCCACCCTCCAGATTATCGGAACATCTTTCCTAAATGGCGGCGCGGTTACAACTACCAGCACGCAGTACTACGACGGCGCGGTGACGCTTGGAAAAGCCACGCTGTTGAACACCACTAATAGCGCGGTGACCTTCACGGGCACATCGGCAACAATCAATGGCGCGCATACGCTGAATATCCAGGCCGGCAACGGCCCTGTGACTTTGGGCGGCGCAGTTGGAGCCGGCGAGAGCGGAGTGTTAACCTCTTTAACAATCGGCACCGCGCTTGATGGCGGCCACACGCATATCAACGGCGGCGCGGTTAAAGCCTTAACGCAGACTTACAACAACGCGACGGAATTAGGCGTCAATACCACCCTGACCGGTAATGCAGCCTTTAAGAACACGCTGAATTCTTTTGATGGCAACCACTCACTTACTGTCACGGGTAATGCGGAATTTGACGGCATTGTGGGAACAGCCAGCGATTCTGCTAATAGACTCTCCACGTTTGGGGTCACCGGGAACACTATAATAGGTCTGGCATCGGTTGATGCTATCTCGGTCTACACCACGGGCACGCAAACCTATGGGAATGAAGTTACAGACGCGGTAACGCTTGCTGCAAACACCACGCTGGCTTCCGGCGACGCTATTACATTCAACGGCACGGTGGATTCCTCCTGGCATACCGGAGAGCCGGGTGCGTCCGACGGTCACACGCTCACAACCGACTCCGATGGTTCCACCACATTCGGCGGTGCGGTGGGGCATGGCACGTATGGTAAGCTCGGTTTTCTGACCGTCGAGGCCTCTAATATATACCTCAACGGCGCGACAGTGAACACTGTAGCCACATCCGGCGGCAATCAGACTTATAATGGCGCTGTAACGCTTGGGCACGACGTCACGCTGTCAGCCGGTGGCGCAATTCTGTTTGATGGCACGGTAGATTCCGCTGTGAATAGCGGGGCATCCTATGGATATGATTTGGCGACCTACTCTGTGGGTGATATCACATTCCAGCACGCTGTGGGCGGCGGCACTAACGGCCAGCTTGGTTCTCTGAGTGTCAATGCTAATTATGTCACCAATGTGGTTTGGATGCCCGCGGTCGAGTCAACCGCTAAGATTCACCTCGACGGCGGCGCTATCACCACCTTGGGAACGCAGGATTATTTCGGAGCTGTCGAACTGGGTGCCGCCACTACCTTGACGGCTACGGATACGGGGATTACCGGTCACATTGACTTTGATCTAACCGTTGATGGCGCTTACGCCTTGACGCTGAATGCGGGCTATGACGTTGATTTTGACGCGTCAGTGGGTAGTCTTACCCCTCTTACTTCCCTCAGCGTCACCACTGGCGCTGGCTATATCAGATTTGATGGTATTGATGACGGGACGTATATGCACATGCCGAAAACTGTTGATACGGTAATCAAAACGACAGGCGCCCAAAACTATGACGGCAATGTGATGCTCCTGAGCAACAACTTCAGCCTGACATCATCCGCCGGCGCGATTGCCTTCATGCATACTATTGGCGGCACCTATAAGTTGACCACCACTTCTGTTGGCAACACAACCTTCACCGATGCGGTTAGCCTGGCTTCCTTAAATGTCACAGCGACCACAGGCGATATTAGACTTAACGGCGCAACAATTGACACCCTGGGTACATCAGCCGATGTTGGTGATGGTAGTCAGTCTTATACCGGCCATGTGGTGCTTACCGATAATGTTGCGCTGACCGCGGCTGTCGGCACTCACGCTTCGCCGACCGCAACTGATGGCGCTATCTTCTTCACTAGCACTGTGGATTCCAGCGGTGATACAGCTGCTTCCGACGGGCACACGCTCACAACCGGCTCTGCCGGCGCTACAACATTTAATGGCGCGGTGGGCGGTGGCACGTACGGTGAGCTTGGCAGCCTGAGCGCCACAGCTTCTGTTATCAACCTTAACGGTCTCACTGTTGAAACTAAAGGAACAGCCACAGCCACCGGCAACCAGGTGTATGCTGGTGATGTTGTGCTTCAAAAAGCCACTACGCTTACAGCTGTCGACGGTGCCCACGCTACCGGCGCGGCTGCTGGCGCGATCACCTTTAACGGGAAGGTGGACGGCGCCTTCGCGCTTGTGACTACCTCCGATGGCGATACCACGATTACGCACGCGGTAGGTTACGATACCGATGGTGAGTTGACCGCGCTTACGGTCAACATATCAGCCGATGGTATGACCAATCTACGGACTATCAACCTCAACGGCGGCACGATCGAAGCCGCGGCACAATACTACAATGGTGACGTGGAACTTGGAGCCAATACGTTCCTGACCGGCACATCTCTGTCGTTGAACGCGGCGAAGTATTTTGACGGGAATGGATATGATCTGACTTTGACATTCGGCAGTGGCGTGACCATTCCGACGCTGGCTACCGTATTCGCGAACGTTAAGAATTTCACCTCAAATGGATCGGGTGGAACAACTATTAATGCAAGGACTTTCACTACCACGGGAACTCAGACTTACGGCAATGCGGTAATATTGGGCGGCAATGCCACTCTGGTAAGCACTGGCGAAGGGACTCTCGGAAACATCGGTTTCGCCTCAACGGTAAACGGCGTGTACACCCTTACAGTAAATACCGGCGGCATAACAACCTTCGGCGGTGCGGTGGGCAACACGGGGATATTAGCGAGTTTAACCACGAATGCTGCCGGCAGCACGGCCATCAATGGCGGTTCTATACATACCTCCGGCGCGCAGACTTATAATGATGCGGTGACGCTGGATGGCAACACTGTGTTAACAACCGCCTCCAATGTGATATTTAAGAGCACGCTGAACGACGCTTCTGCGGGTTATGACAACGCATCGCTCCAAGTCGCAGGTAACGCTGAATTCGACGGTATAGTGGGCACCGATAATACTTCAGGTAATCGACTCTCAACACTTGAGGTTACCGGCACCACAACATTCGGTTATTTGACCTCTATAGCTGTAAACACAACAGGCAACCAGACCTATACCGGCGCGGTGACGCTCAATAGGGACGCCCTCTTGAACACTTCCGCCGGAGGGATTACATTCGGCGGAACTGTGGCCTCGTTAAACGATAACGGCCACGACTTAATCACTTATTCGCATGGCGACACCGTCTTTAACGGCAATATAGGCGCTGTCGGGTATGAACTGGGCAACCTCACCGCGGAGATAGATTCCATAGGTGAAGGACATATCTATCTGAACGGCACCGGCGGCGTGATGAATATCAGAACTGACAATGACCAGGAATACATCGGCCAGGTCTATTTGGGCGGAAACGCCACGCTGACGGCATCCGTGGGCAGCATTATGTTTGACGGAGCGGTGGATTCAGTCGGAGCCACTCCTTATGACCTGACCACTCATTCGTTCCTGGACACCTCATTCAACGGAAATGTTGGCCATGAGTATGAGTTGTACAACCTTATGGCTGAAATCACTTCCACGGGCGTTAATGCCGGGCGCATACATCTATCCGGCACCGCCGGCACGATATCAGTTGAAACTTCGGGGAATCAGGAATATGACGGCAATGTGCATCTGGGCGGAAACGCGGCTTTGACCTCAACTGAGCGCGCCATCACATTTGACGGCACGGTTAATTCTTACAACCACTACGACCTGACAACCAATTCTGACCGCGACACGACATTCTGGGGTGCGGTAGGCGATTCCTACACCCTGGGCGATCTCAGTGTTACCACCGGCGAGACTGCCGGCGTCGGGCACACGACCGGCCTGATTGTTTTAAGAGGCGCTAATATCACTACCAACGGAGACCAAGATTACAACGGCGGGGTGATTCTCGGAGCGGACACTGTTATGACCGCCAACGCGCCGCTTGTGAATCTTGTCGGATATCCCTACGGGACGCCGTCGGCCTCCACGGGTGAAATCACCTTCCTGAAAACAGTGGATTCCGAGTGGAATAATTACCACACGCTTACCACCGTTTCGGCCGGCGACACCACATTTAGTGACCTTGTGGGCGACGCTGAAACCACCACGCTGGGTGTATCATATTTCGGCGTGCTGGGCGCGCTATCCGTGACCGCTCACGACTATATCAACCTTGATACGGTCTCGGTTGAAACCACGGGCGCGCAGAGTTACAGCGGCGATGTGGTGCTGGGTTATTATGACACGACCCTGACCACCGACGACAGCGACATCGTGTTTGCCGGCACACTGAACGGGTTCCAGGACTTAACGCTTGCGACAGGCACCGGCGATATAACGCTGGACAAGGTAGGCGATACCGAGTCTCTGCAATCGCTGACAATGAACCACGAGACCGGCAGCGGTATCCTTACCTTAAATGGTGATATCACTTCCTGGGGCGTCCAGGACTACGAGCGGGATGTAATCATAGGTAATGATATTACTTTGGATTCCACCATTGATAACTCGCAGCTATATAAGGCGCCGGGATATTCTGTGTCGGGGTATGATTCTGATATAGCTGACGGTGATATACACTTCCACGGCACGGTAGACGGCGACGGCGGCATCCACAGCGGGCTGACGCTTATTTCCGGCATCGGCGATGTGTATCTGGACGGTATGGTAGGCGATGACACGGACCTGACTTCGCTGACCATAGAGGGAACAGGCACAACTTATCTGAGCGGAGGGTGTGTTCACACCATCGGCGACCAGACCTATAACCAGGCTGTGCAGCTTTATGACGATACATACTTCAGCTCCAGCATAGGAGATATCTCCTTCGCCAGCACATTAAACGGACTGCATGTGCCTACAGCGCCCGGGTTTACCCCGCAGGTGGCGGACGCTGCTTACTGGGTGTATCTTGATGCCAATCACGGAGATATAACCCTGGATGGGGCGGTAGACGCCAAGGAGATAGACCTGTATGGCAATACTATCACCTGGAATGCCGACCTGAACGCCACCGGTTATGTGGATATAGAGGGCACGGATCTGGTGATGAATGGTGACATCAATTCCTCAGGGGCCGATGAGACATGGATGAATTCCACTGTGTTGATGGTCGCCGACGGCACCTTCAAGAACGCCGCGTCGCATACGATCAACCTTGCCAGCGGCTCGAGATTCCTGATATATTCGGTTAATCCCGCGCTTGATACGCGTGGCGGGTTGGAAGGCAGCACGCAATACAGCACCGACTGGTGGCAGGATCCTTCCTTCACCGGCAGCGGCTTCCTCTACACCGTAGCCCTGGACGTGCCTGAGATAGTAGACGAGCAGAGCTTCCAGGCCACCAACACCTACGCCACGTTCGATGTTCCGGAACCGGGCGCAGGGACGCACGGCGGCGGATTCTTCTCGGTGATCAACACGCCTACAAACACCAATGTGTATAAGCGCGAACATCGCAGGGCGCCGGCGAATGATCAACAGCAGGATGATGCGAAGAAGAAAAAAGACGAGGCAAGAGCGTCCGTCAATAAGAATTCAGTTTCGCGCGCCGGGGGCCGGCTCGGGCCGGCTTTCGCTTCGCTTCCCGGCTTCTCGGCAGACGCCGGAGTCCACTCGCTGCTAAGGAGTAATTAATAGAATGAAAAAATCATCCCGCGTATATTCTGAAATATTTCTGGTAGCTTTAGCGGCAATGACCGCCTGCGCCTTGATCCCTTCGCCGGCCGCGGCAGTTGACGCGCCAGCGGCGGTAGAGGCCCCCGCGGCGGCAGTAGAAGCGCCAGCGGCTGTAGTCCCGCCCCCGGCGGTTGAAGCGGCTCCGGTCGCGGCTCCCGCGGCGGTAGAGCCTGCCGTGGTACAAGCGCCTGAACCGCCCAAGGTGATAATCAAGAAATTATCGGGCTTAATATTTGTCAGAGACCCCAAGGAAGTAGCCGCGTCAGGCGTGGCAAAGGGTTCAGGCCTGGTGATAAAGAACATCCCAATCCTTGATGACGAAGATTTCAAGTCAAAGATGGAAAGCTATCTTGGCAAGCCTCTGACCGACGCCGGCCGCAGCAAGATCATAGAGGAAGTGGTTCTGTTCTTCAGAAGCCAGGGCCGCTCAGTAGTGGATGTAAGCACGCCTCCGCAGGATATCACCTCAGGCGTACTGCAGCTGCTGGTGCTGGAAGGTAATGTCGGCGAAATTCGCGTAGAAGGCACGCGCTGGTTTGACGCCAAGCGCCTGGCCGGGCAGATGCGCATTAAGCCGGGCTCAACACTTGATTCAAGCGAGATACTTAAGGAACTGGATTGGGTAAACCGCAATCCTTTCCGGCAGGTTGACCTGGTGTACGCGAAGGGTTCCGAGCTGGGTAAGACAGATTTAGTGCTGAGGACTTCCGAGATCTTCCCGCTGCGGCTTTACGCGGGCTATGAGGACAGCGGAACCGAATTGACGGATGACCAGCGCGTGCTTGCGGGCGTCAATTGGGGCAATGTTTTCGGGCGCGACGGGCAATTGAATTATCAGTATATAGCCAGCCCGGAGGCAGGCGCCTTCGCGGCGCATTCAATGAGCTTTATACAGCCGCTGCCCTGGCGGCATATCCTGACGGTATTCGGCAGCTACGCCGACACCAAGGCAGATGTGCCCGCGCCGTTCACGCTGGGCGGGTTCAGCTGGCAGGCAGGCGGGCGTTACGAGGTGCCCTTGCCGATACTGCACGGGTTAAGACATTCATTTGTCGGCGGTCTGGACTTCAAACGCTCCAATAACAGCCTTTCATTCGGCGGGATATCGGTGTTTGATTCGGCGGCTGATGTGGCGCAGGGCAGCCTGGGTTATAACGCCAGCTTAAAAGATTCCTGGGGTATGAGTTCGCTGCGCTCAACCCTGTTCTACAGCCCCGGCGGGCTTACCAGCAGGAACAAGAAAGCCGACTTCGCGGCGGCCCGCGACAAGGCTACGCCCAACTATATGTACGGCAAGATAGAATTTAACCGGACCACCGGCCTGCCCTGGGATTTCATGCTGATCAACCTGCTGGCTATCCAGATAGCTGATTCCAACCTTCTGGCGAGCGAGCAGATAGGCTTTGGCGGTTACGATACGGTGCGCGGGTATGACAGCCGGGTGGCCAATTTTGACCACGGCATCAGCCTATCCAACGAACTGCGCACCCCGCCCATTAGCCTTCTGGGCCTGGCGGGCTTAAAGAATGTTAAGGACCGGCTGCAGTTCCTTGTATTCGCCGACTACGCTGCTGGTGGAAACACGCACCGGCTGGCAGGCGAAAAGGCGCGCACCGAACTTTTGGGTGTAGGTCCCGGTTTGCGCTATACCATCAATCCTTACCTATCAGTGCGCGCGGATTACGGCTGGCAGGTGCACAATGTAGAGACCGCCAGAAGGGCCGCCTCGCGCGGTCATGTCGGGGTAGTTCTTAGTTACTAGGGTCGGAAAGCGTAAAGCGTAAAGCGGAAAGCGGGAAGAGTACATCGTAAATCGGGAAGCGGGAAGCGTAAAGAGTAAATCGGGGAGCGAATGGCGCCAAACTTGGTCGTCTCACCGGCGGAAGCCGGTGCCCAGATTGTGTAATTCCGGGGACAGTATATTTAATTCTGACCCCCAGACAAGACATTAATAGAGGAGACACACATGAGACTGAATAGACAATTTTTTCTGGCGGCTGTTATGATGGGAGTTCTGACGGCGCCGGGGTTTACGGCGGATACCAAAACGGCCGATGTGCTGGCCGTGGTGAACGGTGAAAATATAACACAGCCCGAATTTAACACTGAATGGTCTGGTTTCCTGGCGCAGGCTAAGACAGCGATGAAACCGGAACTGATGACCCCGCAGTGGGAGAAGGCCCAGAAGGCGGCGCTGCTGAACCAGTTGGTGGAACAGCGGCTTCTTGGCGCGGTGGCTAAGAAGAAAGGCATTGTGGCCGCGAAGAAGGATATCGAGGCCGCTCTGCGCAAAGTGAAAGGCAATTTTAATCCGCCCGAGGGATTCCAAAAGGAACTTGCCAAGGAAAAACTCACTGAGAAACAGTTTTCAGACAGGATCGCCAACCAGTTGCGCATTGCCGCTCTGACCAATTCCGTTATCAAGGAACGGGTTAAGGTGCCCTCTGATGATCAGGTGCGCAAGCTTTTTTATAGCGTCAAGGAAAGGATGGCTCAGCCCGCCGCGGCCACTGAGGCCGACGACGCTAAGCAGGCTGAGATAACCGAACTGGCGCGCTATTTTAGGACTAACACCGCCGAGCGCGTAAAGATTCAGTACATACTTTTTAAGGCCGACGACAAAGCCACGACCGAAGAGCAGGCGGCAGCCGCCAAGAAGGCCGGGGAGGTTAAGGCTAAGCTGGATGGCGGCGCTAATTTCGCCGACACCGCGGCGCAGTATTCGGACGATAAGGTAACCGGTGCCAAAGGCGGAGAAGCCGGCTTTATCGTGCGCGGGCAGATGATAAAGGATTTTGAAGACGCCATTTTCGCGCTTCCAGTAGGCGTGGTGTCAGGGCTTATTAAGACCAAGCTGGGCTATCAGATCGTGCGGGTAATGGAAAAAACTGCCGTGGCCGACTTGCGCTACGAAGGCGCGCGTGAGTATCTGGTTAATCATCTTGTGCGCGTGGCGGCCAGAGAGGAACTTACGCGCTATGTGCAGGATCTTAAGAAGAGCGCCGTTATAGATGTGCGCGCTGATTTCGCGAAATCATAAAAGGCGGACGGCTATAGCAGAAAGCACAAAAAGGGGCCGCGCATCAGGGCTCCTTTTTGATTTTATAGAGGGAGATTTATGAACGAAAACAATAACGACAGAAAAACAGCCATTATAACCACTACGCTTATATGTCTTTTACTGGCAGGCGTGGTGTTGATGGTTATAGGACGGTGGAAACCGAAACAGGCGGATGTTGTCGCCGCTCCGGCTATACCGGTTATGTACCACATTAAAAGCGCCGAAGTGGCGCCATCCAAGAATGTGGCTCTCAAATCGCTCAAAGTCACCAAGAATGCCATCCAAAGCGCCATATCCGCGGTAAGTAAGAGCATCCCCGCCGGGTTAACCCCTAAAGCGGCTGCGACCGCCCCTGTGCCTCCTAAAGAGGTTATAGACCTTGCGACAAAACCGGCGGCTGAAGGCGGGCTTTGTTGCCCTCCCCCGGGCTGCTCCTGCGGTAAAGACTGCATATATACCGATATCAACCCTCCGACAGTCGCAAAAAATCAGGACGGCAGTTGGAATCTAAAATGCGCCGGTTTGATGGACTATAACGGTAAAACCACCCCTCTCACGAGTATTTTTAAGTGGGACCGCGGCAGCATGGTTATGGTCTCAGAATTCCAGTCCGTGGAGTAGGCGGCGTAAAGCGGGAAGCGTAAAGCGTAAAGCGTAATCCTTTACTCTACCTATGGCTTATAGCCTAAAGCTTATGGCCTATTTTCTGCCTATGGCCTAAAGCTTATGGCTTATGGCATATTTTCTGCCTATAGCCTAAAGCCTATAGAAAAAAGGTAGACGCTACCTTTTTTACTCCTTTTTGATGCTGAACATGAACAAGGATAAAGGCTCGGGCAATTGGTTCCTGCGGGTTTCTGTAATCGCGCCGCTGGCTATCGCGCTGGTTACCTTTCTGGTTTTTTCGGGTGTCCTGCGTAATGAGTTCGTAAACTGGGACGACGACCTTAACTTCCTTAACAATTTCCATTATCGTGGCCTGGGTCCGGCGCAGATTCATTGGATGTTTACGAATCTGCTGGGGCATTATATACCCCTGACCTGGCTGACGCTGGGCCTGGACTATGTGCTGTGGGGGATGAACCCGGCCGGCTATCACTTGACCAATCTCCTGCTGCACTGCGCCAACGCCATGGTCTTTTACTTTGTGGGCCGGCGCCTGCTGGTTTTGGCTCTGTCAGCGGACGCTGAACCAAACCGCGGCTGGCTGGCTTTAACGGCCGGCTTCTCCGCGCTTCTGTTCGCCCTCCATCCCCTGCGCGTAGAATCCGTAGCCTGGGCCACCGAGCGGCGGGATGTTCTGGTCGGGCTATTTTATCTGCTCACTGTGCTCTTCTATTTAAAGGCAGCGGCCTGCGCTGAAAAGGCGCGGAAAGCCCGCTTGTTCTCAATATCCGTACTTTTCTTCGCCATGTCGCTGCTGTCCAAGGTAAGCGGCAGCACGCTCCCTTTGGCGCTCCTGGCTTTGGATATCTATCCGCTGCGGCGCCTGCCCGGTGACCCCAGACGGTGGTTTTCGGCCGACTTGCGGCGCGTATGGCTGGAGAAGATCCCTTTTATACTGCTGGCCATTCCCGCCTGTTTGTTGGCGGTCAAAGCCCAGCACCAGATAGGGGCGCTTCTGTCGCTTGGAAAACTGAGCGTAGCCGAGCGCCTGGCGCAAGCTATGTTTGGCCTGGCCTTTTACATACATAAAACGCTTTTGCCTTTAGGACTGTCTCCCTACTATCCCTTACCGGATAAAATTAACCCATTCGCGGCGCCCTTCCTCTTAAGCGGCTTAGCGGTGGTGTTAATAACCGCGGGCGCGTTCGCCCTGCGCCGAAAATGGCCGGCTGTCCTCGCCGTTTGGGCTTGCTACGCCATCACCCTTCTGCCGGTTCTGGGGTTCACTCAGAGTGGCACCCATATCGCCGCTGACCGGTTCACCTACATCGCGTCTTTTGGGCTGACGCTTCTGGCGGCGTGGGTGGCGGTTTGGTTTTTGAAGGAGAAGTGCCGGCTTTCGCTGAAAATGGCGGCAGTTATAATGTGCGTGCCGCTGGCGGTTTTAAGCTATTTTACTTGGCTGCAGGTTAAAGTCTGGCGCGATTCAGAAAGTGTCTGGCGGCAGGCGCTAGCCATAAACCCCAGCATCGCCGTGGCCCATAACAACCTGGGGATGGCCTTGAACGCGCATGGGCATAGGGAAGAGGCCATGCAGCACTATAATCTGGCGCTCCGGGTGAAGCCGGACTATGCTTTAGCTCATAATAATCTGGCCAACGCCCTGGCTGCACAAGGCAATACGGAAGAAGCGATACGGCACTATGACCTTGCGCTCAAAGCTAAGCCGAATTATGCCGACGCGCATTACAATCTGGCGCTGGCACTGACCAGACAAGGTAAGATGGATGCGGCGATCCTGCATTATAATTTAACGCTTCAGGCACAGCCTGAGTATGCTTTGGCGCACAATAACCTAGCCAACGCCCTGGCCGCGCAAGGCAAATACGATGACGCGATCCTGCAATATAATCTGGCGCTTGAGGACCGGCCTGACCTGGCCGAGGCTCATTATAACCTGGCCAACGCCCTGTCCGCGCAAGGGAAATTAGACGAGGCGGCCCGCCATTACAGGCTGACGATCCAGGCGCGGCCAAATCTGGCTTTGGCTTATAATAATCTGGCCAATGTGCTGACCCGGCAAGGCAAATTGGACGAGGCTGTTCTGTATTATCAGCAAGCTTTGAAGCTAAACCCCGGCTTTGAGCAGCCCCGCCGCAATTTGGAGATCATTTTTAACCGTAAAGCGGGAAGCGTAAAGCGTAAATAGTCAGCGTTAACCGTAAAGCGGGAAGCGGAAAGCGTAAAGTAAGCGATTTCTACTCTGCATATGGCCTAAAGCTTATGGCCTAATAAAAAAGGTAGACGCTACCTTTTTTACTCGTCAAGCGGGAATCGGGAAACGTAAAGCGGGAAGCGTAAAGCGTAATCCTTTACTCTGCATATGGCCTAAAGCTTATGGCTTAATAAAAAAGGTAGACGCTACCTTTTTGGGGGCAGCGAAAAATAATCGTTTGTTTTTAAAGACTTTTTTAAAAAGCAGAAAGGTAACTGCGACTTTTTGCTAGTTAAGTTCGAGAAAAGGTAGACGCTACCTTTTTGCCTGGGATTCCCGGTGTAATTAAGGCATGAAGTTGCATATTCCCAATAGCGCCTTAGGGATGAGCATTCTATTCCTGTTTGGAATTATTGACCGATTTAATATTTAATGTTAAAATACCCATATGTATACAAAGCGATTACTTGAAGAAACAATTAAACGAATCAGAACCACTTTCCCCGCCATAGTCGTTACCGGGCCGCGGCAGTCCGGGAAAAGCACACTGCTAAAACACCTTATCGGCGATATGAGCCGCATTGCCACACTGGAAAACCCTGATGTGCGGGCGCTGATAGCGGAAGACCCGCTGGCTTTTCTCCAGGCGCAAAAAAAACCATTTGTCCTGGATGAAATTCAACATCTTCCCATTATTACAACATATCTAAAAATCCTGATAGACAGAGAAAGAACCCCCGGGCAATGGTTTATTACCGGGTCACAGCAATTTTCCGTTATGAAAAATGTTTCGGAATCCCTCGCCGGCAGAGCGGCCATTCTTACGCTTCCGACGTTCCAGCTTCAGGAACGAAGCGATGTTAAAACTCTTCAGGATTTCATATTCTCAAGCAGTTACCCGGAACTTTCTGTAAATAAAAATGTAGACAGGGCAATTTGGTTTTCCAGCTATCTGCAAACATATCTGGAAAGGGATTTGCGCGCCGTTATCGACGTAAACGACCTTAAAGATTTTGAACAATTCCTCCGCCTGCTTGCCACCCGCGCGGGGCAGAATCTTAAACTTTCCGGGATATCCAACGAAATGGGAATTAGCGTCCCCACTGTAAAAAGATGGATAGCGGCGCTTGAGGCGACTTATATCGTTTATCTGCTGCCACCGCTTTACAATAACTATGGGAAACGGATCATAAAGGCGCCTAAATTATATTTTTACGATATGGGGCTGCTCAATTATCTTTTAAAAATGCCTAATGCCGAAGTTGCTTTAAATTCCCCAATGGCCGGCGCGTTGTTTGAAAATGCCGTCGTTTCGGAAACACTTAAGCGTAAATTAGCGGAAGGGATTCAGCCTGAACTTTATTTCTGGCGTTCCCAGAGCGGAGTGGAAATTGATTTAATAACCAGAGAAAACGGCAGGTTTACTCCTCATGAAATCAAGTTGTCTTCCGTGGTTAGGCCGCAGTTTTTCAAAAACCTGACATACTGGCTTGCATTGGAAAAAAACGGAGAACCGGGCCGCGTTATTACGAACTGCGCCGAAAACGTGCCTATGCCGCACGGCATGAAAAACATCCACTGGAAAAATCTGTAACCCCTGCTGGCGGGAAGCGGAAAGCGTAAATAGTCAGCGTAAAGCGTAAAGCGGAAAGAGTAAGCAATTTCTGCTCTGCCTATGGCTTAAAGCCTATAGCTTATGGCATATTTTCTGCCTATGGCTTATGCGGAAGGAAGGAATGGAAAAGATGCTGTCTGTAATAACTCCGACTTTTAATGAGGCTAAGAACATTGAGAATTTGGTTGCTGCGATCGATCAGGCCCTGTCAAACAGCAGATACGAGCTTATTGTTGTTGACGATGATTCACCTGACGGGACAGGCAAAATAGCGGAGGCGCTGGCCTTAAAATATCCTGTCAGAGTATTGAGCCGGAAGGGTAAATCAGGACTGGCTTCAGCGGTTCTTGATGGCGTTGAAATCGCGAAGGGAGACCTGGTGTGTGTTATAGACGCTGATTTAAGCCATCCCCCGGGTATAATCCCCAAAATGGTTGAATTTATGAAGCTTGAAAACGCGGATATTGTGGTCGCGTCAAGAGTGGTTGAGGGCGGCGGCACTGACCATTGGCCGCTTATCCGCAGAATAATGTCTGTTTTTGCCGCGTCGCTGGCGAGGCCGCTTACGGCGGTGAAAGATAACGGGTCAGGATTTTTTCTCTTAAAAAAGGAAGTGATAGGTTCGGCGGCCCTGACCCCCAGAGGATACAAGATCCTGCTGGAGATGCTGGTTAAATGCGACTTTAATAAAGCTGTAGAGTTTCCTTATGTTTTCAGCGATAGGAAGGCGGGTAAAACCAAGCTGAATTTAAAGGTGCAAATGGAATACGTGGCGCAACTGTTGAGCCTGTATGAGTATAAGAGGCGTAAAGCGGGAAGCGTAAAGCGGGAAGCGTAAATAGTAAGCGATTTCTACTCTGCCTATGGCATAAAGCTTAAAGCCTATGGCGATCGTAAATCGTCAATCGTTAATAGTACAGCGTTAATCGTAAAGATAGTCATTTAGTCATCAGCGCCCCCCTAAACTATTTAATTACTTACTGAATACTTACTGAATTAAGTTGTGTGTCACTTTAATTCTTGCTAAAATGATATGCTTGCGGAATGGGTTGTTAGGCTGGGAGAGGGGTATACCTTGGGAAATAGATGTGAGGGATTAATAATGCGCGATTTAAAATTTAAGGGTGGGGCGGCCGGTTTTTTTAGCGGATTATTGCTGATTTGTTTTTGTGCTTTCTCATTGGTGACATTAGCGGCGGCTGTTGAAAGCCTTAAGGTTGAAAAATCTACCGCGACGCAGACTCGCGCCGTTGCGCCCGCGCCTAAACCGGCGCAGCCCGCGCAAGCGCCAACCTCAACTGTTAACCCGATAACGCTGGCAGCGGTTAAGGCGGGGGTGCTTGCCTGCACCAGCCGCATTAACCAGGTTATGACCTACCTTACAGCGGGCAGCCAGAGCGGGGCGTACCTGTTCATGCCCAAAGCCCAACCTGATCAAAGTATCTTTTCGGCCTCGCTTGAGGTTGCCAGTCAGGCCGGTACGCCTGTTTACGCCAGCGCCAGTTTTGCCCCGCTGGCTAATGGCCAATCCGGCGCGGTCTATGACGCGGTTGAATATGTGGCGCAAGCCTGTGATTTTGTGGAGAAGAATGTTTTTAAGGATTTAAAGCGCGCCGGGATCCTGAAGAAGGATATTGTAATGCTCGACGGCGTAGCTATCAGGGTTTTTTTAATGCCGGCCGGTACCGGCTGCGTGGTAATCAAAAAAGAAGTGGTGCAGTAAAAAAGGATTAAGTGGTAAGGATTAAGCAAAAAGCTTACGTGGGGCCAAGCCGTCCTTCCGGCTCCGTCTCACCGGCTAAAGCCGGTGCCCAGCATCAAGAATATCTGGACCCCGGCTTTCGCCGGGGAGACATCAAGGGTTCACTAGAACGATGAAACGTGTCTCGATGAGACCTCCGACTTCCGTGAACTTCGGGGATTTAAAGTGGTAAGGATTAAGCAATATTGAATGGATTGACGACAAAAGATAGTGGGAATGGCAACATCAAAGCAGTTAAAGACAATCAGGAGAAAATATGAGAAAGATGAATTCCAGAATTGCAAAATTTTTAATCACGGCATTGTTGGCACCGGCTGTACTGTTCATAGGGGCAGCAATTTCCCCCAAATCCGCTCACGCTACTGATTATGTGATTGGCAGTAACGATGACATTATCATTACTGCAAACCAAGACGCCGAGGTGGCCGGCGAAGGGATCTGGCTTCGGACCGGCGGCGGTGTTACCAGGATGGCGATATTGGATGGCGGCATCGACGCCTATACTCAGCTTGATATGAATGAGAATGCGATAACCAGCGGTGACTATGTTACGATTCAGGTGGATAATGATAACGGCGGCACGGGTGCATTTATTGTGAATGATATGGCTGGTCCTGGCAGGGGGACGGTAACTGTTATTGATGCTGACGCGGAAAACACCTATTTAGGGAGTGACGCCACGCATGTGTCCGGCACATTAGGCGTCACCGGCGCGACTACCTTGGGGGATAGCGGCGATCAGACCACCATAAACGGCAACCTTGATGCCAAAGGCGGCATTGATGTTTCCGGCGGCAACCTGACACTTGGCAACAATAGTATTACCGGTGTGTATGACATCACCACGAACCACGATGTTTCCGTGGGCGGCACTCTTGGCGTCACCGGCGCTTCCAACTTAAACGGCATTGACAATGGCGGGGACGCTATAACCAATGTTTCTTATATCCAATTAAATGTCGGCGCCAATGTTACCACTGCAGGCACTCTTACCCTCACCGGTGATTCGGATAGCACTACATCTTCCGAGGGCGTACTCATCAAATCTAAAGGGGACGGGTCGGGCGGAAACATTTCTGTTCTCGGCACAGGCGTTGCCGTCACCGGAGCCACAAGCTCTATGACCGGCACCACCACGGCGACCCTGACCGGCGGCTCCAGCAGCGCTACGTTGAATAACAGCGGTGTGGCAATATCCGGCAACACCAGCTTAACCGGAACAATGAGTTCCACCGGGAACACCACGCTTGCAACAAACGCAAGCACCACCAACACCTTCGGCAGCGGCTCAAGCTCCGTCAACACAATCGGCAACGCCGGCTCTTCAGCTAATACCGTCACCGGCGCCAACAATACCCTTACAGCTACCACGGACAACATCCTTAACGCTACTGTGAACAATGAGCTGACCGCCACGCAGCAGAATCAACTGGTCGGCGGCACAGGCAACACGGTCACGGCCACTACCGGCAATAACGCTGTTACCGCGACCGCGGGCAGCAATACCATCACTGCCAACGCGAACAACCAGTCCAACACCATGTACGCAACCGGCACTAACGGGGCAAACTACCTGACAGCCAATGCCACCAGTGGCACAAATAGTCTTGAGGCAAAGAATAACACCATAGGCGTCGGAACCGCCAATTCTGTTAACATTGTTGGTAATGTCGGCACTTCGGCCAACACCATAACTGGCGCCACTAATGCGATGACCAGCACCACCTCCAACACTATCGCGACAACAGGCGGCGGCAGCGTTACAACTGCACTGGCGGGGCTGACGCTCACCGGCGCGACTAACACCAATACCGCGACGATATCTAACGCCATGACCGGCAGCAATGCCAAAGTGAATCTGTCCAACAACTCGGCCCAGCTGAGCGTGACCGGCGGATCCGCGGTGACCACCACCAATACACAGCTCACGGCGCTTACCGCCTCCGGGCAAGGGCTCACGATAGTTAACAACGGCACTGTTTCCCTGCTTAATAGCGTGCCTGACGCTTTTAATTCCCTGTCCGGACACGGCTTAAATATAACGAACGCGCAAACCACGCTTACCGGCGGGACACATTCTTCCAGCCTGACGCTTCAGGACTCCACCGCGACGCTGTCGGTAGGTACGGCCGGAACAGGCGAGGTGCAGGTGATAAAAGCTACCAATAACGGCACCGTGACATCTGTGACCATCGGCGGAACCAGCAACGTGTCCAACCAGATGCTGGCAACGGCGGCCGGCGGCACCAACGCTATCGGGGCCGCGACGAGCAATACTCTTACAGCCGGCACCACTAACGTTATAAACGCCACGCTGCAGAACCAGCTGACCGGCGGCACGGGTAATGTCGTTACGGCGACAACCGGTAATAACGCGATAACGGCGACCACCGGCAGCAATAGCCTGACCGCTAACGCTAATGACCAATCCAACACCATATCCGCCGACGGCTCAAACGGCGTAAACACACTGTCAGCCGACGGCGCAACCGGAAAGAACTATGTAACTGCCACCGGCACGAACGGAATAAACTACCTGACCGCCAATGCCACTACCGGCACGAATAATATTGAGGCGAAGAATAATAATATGGGCGTTGCCACGGCCAACTCCATTAACACTGTCGGCAATGTCGGCACCTCCGCCAACACCATGACCGGCCTCACCAATGCCATGACTGCCACCTCAGCTAATACTCTTACAGCCGGAACCACTAACGTTATAAACGCCACCCTGCAGAACCAGCTGACCGGCGGCACAGGCAATACCGTCACGGCGACCACCGGCAATAACGCGATAACGGCGACCGCCGGCAGCAATAGCCTGACCGCTAACGCGAATGACCAATCCAACACTATATCCGCTACCGGCACGAACGGAATAAACTACCTGACCGCCAATGCTACTAGCGGCACGAATAATATTGAGGCGAAGATCAACAATGTGGGCGTTGCTTCGGCCAATTCCATCAACACCATTGGTAATGCAGACACTTCGGTCAATACCGTCACCGGCGCCGTAAACTATATGACTGCCACCTTGGCCAATACAATATACGCGAATGGGCCAGACGGTACAAATACCCTGTCAGCCACCTTAACCAATACTCTTACAGCCGGCACCACCAATGTTATAAACGCCACACTGCAGAACCAGCTGACCGGCGGCACCGGCAATACCGTTACGGCGACAACCGGCAGCAATACGATCAATTCAGTTGCGGCCAACAATGTCATCACAGCGGCAACGACTAATGCGATTACCGGCGGCACAGGCAACACGGTCACGGCGACCACCGGCAGCAATACGATCAATTCAGTTGCGGCCAATAATGTCATCACAGCGGCAACGACTAATGCGATTACCGGCGGCACAGGCAACACGGTCACGGCGACCACCGGTAATAACGCTATCACTGCCACTGCGTCTGATAACGTGATAACCGCCCAAGTAAACAACAATATCACGGCGACCACCGGTGATAACTCGATCATTTCCTCAGCGGCTAATAATATTCTTACCGCGCATGTGAATAATACGATTACAGCGACCGGCGGTAGTAACGCCATAACCGCGACCGCGGGCAGCAATAGCATGACCGCTAACGCGGCCAGCCAGTCAAATACTATCTCCGCCACCGGCGTGAGCGGCGTAAACTATCTGACGGCCAATGCCACCAACGGCGCGAATAATATAGAGGCGAAGACCAATAATATAGGCTTCGCAACCTCCGGCTCTATCAATAATATCGGTAACACCAACACTTCAGTCAATACTATGCGGGGCGCGAGCACCACGATAATCAGTTATAACGGCGGCGTTCTCCCGAACAACAGCATTGTGGTGAGAGAGACCCAGAACACCGTAGTCGGGCTCAATTCTTTTGATTTCGGCACGCAGGTCAACGGCGGCATGTATATTGACGGTTCCCTGGGCGTGAACGGAAATATCTACAGCCTGAACCCGACGGCTAACGCCACGATCAATGTCGCTAATAACGGGATGGTGATCGAGGGCGCCACCAACGCTGTTTCCCTGGTGTCCGATACCGACGCGGTTTTAAGCAATGCACGCACGGAACTTGATCTGCAGCCCGCGTCAGCCACTCTTCTGGTAAACACGGACAGCGGCGTATCGCATGGCGTGGCTATCAATCAAACCCAGACAAGGCTTTCCGGCGGAACCCATTCCACCTCGATGACTCTTGACGACAGCGGTGCGACATTCAGAAATGACGCGACTGGCGGCGCCGCGCGCGTGACCGGCGTGGCTGATGGTTACAGCGATTTTGACGCGGTTAACTTCCGGCAGTTGAGGACGGCTTATTCCGGCATCGCTTCCGCCGCGGCTTTAGCGGCAATTCCGAACCCCACCCCCGGCAAAAACTTTACCATGGGCGTCGGCTACGGCAACTTCCAAAAGCAGGACGCGGTTGCCGTGGGCATAAAGGCGATTCTACCGGACAAGAATATATCCTTTACCGGCGGCATGGGCTGGGTTGACACCACTTACACGACCTCAGTCGGCTTTGGCTATAGCTTTTAATATCGCTGGCAACCGGGTTGCTGAAAATTAAGGCGGGAGCATTTAAAATGAAAAAAATAATGATAGCGCTTATAGTTCTTTCCGCGTGCCGGGCTTCGGCGTTCGCGGGAGAGATGAAGATTGAGGCCGGCGCGGGCGTGGGTTCCGCGATAGCCAAGGGCGACTGGAAAGATTTTGCCGGCGGCGGCATCGGATTTGACCTCAGTTACGAGGGGTACAAAATAGACGACATGTTTACGGTGGGAGTCGGCCTATTCCACACGCGCGCCGAAGCGCAGAGCATCCCCGGGTTTGATTATTCGGCTATCAGTTACTCTACGCTGGGCCTGACCCCGTATTTAAAAGCCGAAAAGCAAATAGGCGCGCAGACCGTATACGGCATTTTAGGATTGGGCATCTATAACGCGCGCAACACTTCCGGCGACGTGAAATCCGGCGGCGCCGTGGTAAGCACGGTGGACTCCGCCAGCGCTTACTACCCCGGCCTTAATCTGGGCGGCGGAATTATGTATCCGCTGAACGATAATATGAAGATCGGCGGCGAACTGAAGTATCACCTTGTATTCGCTTCGGGCGTTAATCCCAGATATCTGGTCCCGGCGATAAAATTTACCTACAGCTTCGGCGCGGCCCCGGCTGGTAAAGAACCGCCGGCCGCGGCGACGGTTCTCCCGGCGGACTCCGTAAAGTGCCCCGGCACTTCGCTGGGCGGAGCGGTTCTGACTGGCGGCTGCGCCCCGGATACCGACGCTGACGGCGTGGCTGATTCTTTGGATAAATGTCCGCGCACTCCCACGGGGACAGCAGTTGACGCGATTGGCTGCCCTATGGACGCTGACGCTGACGGCGTGGCTGATTCTTTGGATAAGTGCCCCGGCACGCCCATGGCAATAGCCGTGGATACCGAGGGTTGCCCGGCCGGCTCTACGGTGGAGGTACAGGCGCTGGACAGGCTGCTGCTGGTGGCGGCTCCGGGTTCGGTGACGCCGGCTGTGGTGGCAGCTGTGCGCGGCGCGGCGGGCGACCCGGCCTGCCCCTGGGAACAGGCGGACAAATTGTGCATGAAGTTAGCTATGGAATTTGATTATGACAAAGCCGAAATTAAAGGTGATTTTGCCGCGCAGCTGACGGAGATTTCGGTTTTTATGAAAGCCAACCCCACCGCGCGCATAGAGCTGCAGGGCTACACCGACGACCAAGGCGATGAAGATTATAATTTAAAGCTTTCCGAGGCTCGGGCCAATGCCGTAATAAAGCATCTGGTGGAGATCGATGGCGCGGATGCGAGCCGCTTGTCGGCGAAGGGAATGGGTAAGGCCCAGCCAGTCGCCCCTAATACAGCCGATGACGGCCGCCAGGCAAACCGCCGGGTGATAGCTATCCTGTCTATGGGGAATCCGTAACCGGGAAGATTTAGTGGGTTCGTCTCACCGGCGGAAGCCGGTGCCCAGATCACTACGAACCCTGGATTCCGGCTTGCGCCGGAAAGACGGATTAAAAGGAGCCGGCCCAAAAGCCCGGCTCTTTTTGTTTATCGGGGAAGCTGATGACTAAAAGAGTTCGCAGGGTGGCGGGGGACTGGAACGCAAAAACAGGGTGGACTTTGCCGCAGTTTGCTTGGCTATCGGACACTGCATGCGTCGTCC